>Ga0247611_10002880_pt1 | contig 26634 bp, 28 predicted proteins | sample 177DNAGHGhighgp2_FD_192422 | JGI IMG/M metagenome (GOLD analysis project Ga0247611, IMG submission 192422) | Sheep rumen microbial communities from Palmerston North, Manawatu-Wanganui, New Zealand - 1770 DNA GHGhigh gp2 | ecosystem: Host-associated > Mammals > Digestive system > Stomach > Rumen... | reverse complement strand
GATTTTTCAATTTTTCAAAAATTTCACTCTGTGAAATCTTTTTGGCGTTGGATAATTTCCAATTTATAACAAACTATTAAAATATACAAAATTATTATTGACTTCTAATAGTTAGTCACCTACTATATAAAGTATATAAAAAATATAAAAGAAAATCAAGTTAAACTTGATTTATTGAAAACAATTTTTCTTTAATTTATATACTTCCCTTGAACCACTTTTTGTATAATGAAGTCCATCCGGTTCAATATTTTTACTATTTTGAATAACATTTAAAACTGATGGAAATATATCGCAATAATAAATATTTGAATTTAAATTACTTTTTAAATTATTATTAAAACTTTTTATTATTTCATTAAAATTTTGTTTATAACTATTACTTGTTGGTGTAACAGAAGTTACAATAATATTATGTTTAGACCATTTACCTTGTTTTAATTCATTATAAGTATCGGCATAATTCTTACCACCTGACGAAGTTAATCCATTAACCCCTAAATCTATAACAATATTATAAGTTTTATCACTATGACTATTTATAATACTATCTACCTTTAATATAGCTGTACTTTTAAACCATGATAATGATTTACCAATTTCAGCAACACAAGATTCTTCGCTAGACATTTCACTTTTTAAATAATCACACATTCCTTTAGTTCTTGAATCACCGACAAAAATAGTATAATTAGATTTTGTAGTAATTGATTCTTGATTAGTATTTCCTCCACTATTTGTTGAGGAATTAGTTGTTTCATTTTGTTTAAAACAAGGATACAAATAAACATCTTTTGTTGTTGAATAATAATTATTTTTAACATAATTATTACATTCTTTAGATGTACTCCATCCTAAAAAACTATATCCATTTCTTTTGGCTTCAGGTAACTCTAAGTAACAACCTGTTTTAGAATAACATACTAACATATTACTTCCAATACCAGTTTCACTTTGATTTGCTTCAAGATAAACTGTTTTATCATAACCATCAATTTCTTGCATAGTAGTTGCATTATTCCAGCAATCTAAAAAACTCTTATTCGCAATTGCTTTTATACTAAAAATAGCATTGACAACTGGAAATACCATAAAAATAAGAAAAGCTAGAATTAATTTATTCTTTACTTCTTTAACAATATCTTTTTTATCATCAAAATTCGTTGTCATATTTTTATAAAGAATTATTGTTAACTTTACTATTAATAAAATTGGTACTGCAAAACAAATTACTTTAAATAATAATTTTCCATAATATACTATTCTTAAAATATTAGGATTTAAACAAATATTTAATACCACCATACTTCTCCTTCACAAAACAAATTATATTTAGTCTTTATAATATTATTTATATTACTTTCCAATACTTTATTCATTTTAGTAAAATATAACTCTACTTGATAATCACTATCATTTTTTATATTTATTTCATTTACTAATACTTTTCCCATATCTATTATTATTGTCTTTTTATCTAGATACTTTTTTAGATAATCAAGAAGTAATGGATAATGAGTACATCCTAGTACTAAACCATTAATATCTTTATAATCTTTTAAATAATTAGCTATTACATTTTCATCTATTAAATTATTTTCTAACATCATTACAAATTCTGGAGTTTTTAACTCTATTACATTATTTAAATTATTTTTAAAAATATGACTATCTATTGTTCTATTAGTTGCAATAACTAAAACCTTATCTAAATTTAATTTTTTTAAACAATTTATCGTAGGATCTATAACATTATAAATGGGAATTTTAGTAATACTTTTTAATTCATTAAAACAATTGGAACTTATTGTTCCACATGCAATTATTATTAAATCTACCTTTTTATTTTCAAAAAAATTTATTATTTCTTTTGAAAGTTTTAATAATTCTTCTTTAGTTTTATCTCCATAAGGAATATTTTTAGTATCTCCATAATATATATAATGATTATTAGGATATTTCTTAATAAATTCATTTAATACATTTAATCCACCAATACCAGAATCAAACATTCCTATCTTCATAAGTATCCTCCAAAATTGTATCTGTTAAATAAGATTTAATAAATTTATCTTCTTTAATCAACTTTTCTATTTCTTCTTTCGTTGCAAACATATAATCACAAACCTCTTCTTTTTGTAAAACAATATCCTTAGGATTAATATCTTGATTAAATAACCAAACATCTAAGATATCAGGGCAGTTTTTAAAATATCTTAAAGTTGAACCAATTACTTTTCCTTTTTCACTAATTAAATCTATTCCTAATTCTTCTTTAGTTTCTCTTAAAGCAGCTTTCAAAGAATCTTCATTTACTAAAGAACTCCCCCCTGTTGTTTCCCACATTAAAGGATAAGTTTTATTTTTACTTCTTCTACTAATAAGATATTTATTATCACTATTCTTAATCCATACTTGAACTACTAAATGATATTCATTATCATTTAATTTATCACCACGATTAACTATTTTATTTAATTTACATCTATTTTTATCATATAAATCCCATTGTTCTTTATTTTTCATAATTATCTAAAAAACTTTCATATTTTGAATCTTTTTTTGTACCTAAAACACAATTTAAATTAACATTATCTAAAGATTTAAAAATATTATAATCTACATTAGGATTAGTTTCTTTTAATTTTTTTATTAAATTTTTTATTTCTAATCTTTTACTATCTGATGAATCATTAATACTACAATTATCTGTAAAGCGACAAGCACAATTAATAAACTTTAATTCATTATATTTTTTCCATGCTAAAATATCTTCTTCGTGAACTTTATACATTGGTCTAATAAGTTCTAATCCAGGAAAGTTATCGCTATGAAGTTTTGGCATCATAGTTTTAATCTCAGATCCATAAAACATTGATAAAAGAGTTGTTTCAATAACATCATCAAAGTGATGACCTAATGCAATTTTATTACAACCTAACTCTTTAGCTTTACTATATAAACATCCTCTTCTCATTCTAGCACATAAATAACATGGATTACCTTCTTGTTTAAAAACAATATCATAAATATCACTATTAAATATTTCAATTGGAACATTTAATAATTTACCATTCTCTTCAATAATTTTTCTATTCTCTTCGCTATATCCAGGATCCATAACAACATATTTAGCTTCAAATTTAATATAGCTATGTCTTTCAAATTCTTGAATACATTTAGCAAGCAAAAAAGAATCTTTTCCTCCAGAAATACAAACCATCACTTTATCATTATCACTTATTAATTTATAATCATATACTGCTGATACAAATCTACCATATATTTCTTTACGAAATTTTTTAATAATACTTCTTTCTACCTCTTTATATTTTTCCATATATCACCTAAACTATTTTAAATCCTAAGTCTTCAATAGTTTTTTCTATCAAATTCCAATCTACATTTTTATACTCTATTATTACATTACTATCTTCTAAAGATGCTTTAACTTTATCAACACCTTTTATATTACTTAAAACTGTTTCTATTCTTTTTTTACAATTATCACAATGCATTCCTTCTATATTAATTATTTTTTTCATAATTACCTCGCTTCAGTAGTATATTATACACTTTTTTAATTTAAATTCCAAGGATTATTTGGATCAGGATCAGTTGGATCCCATCCCCTATTAGGATTATTTTCATCTATTATAATTGAACTTGGTTTAGTAACCCCTTCTGGTAATTCACCATCATATATTTTTATTTTCATACCATTTGGACAATTATCATAAATCCATTTAGCATCAATAACAGAAAGTCTTACACAACCAGCACTTGCTTGATTTCCTAATTTATTATATTCTTCCCATTCTAAATTATCTTTAGACATTGAATAATATGGTACAGAATGAAATAAAATATTACCAGTTATTACAGTATAATATTGACCCCATACGCCTCCCATTAATGGGCCCCATACTCCACCTTTTCTTGAATAAAATATACCTGTTGGAGTACGATTATTTCTTCCAGTTGAACATGGAAATACTTTTACAATATTAGTATATTCTCTATTTTCATCTAATTCATAAACTATAACAACATTTTGATTTCTAATAATTTCCGTATAATATCTTAATCTTTCTCTTTCAATAACATTAACATTTATTATTTTAGAAGTATTATTACCTGATTTATCAGTTGCACTAATAGTAATTGGATAAATACCTAATTCGTTTTTATTATAATTACCAACTATTGAACATTCTAAATTACCATCTACTTCATCAATACAACTAACTTTACTCTTAATATCTACTCCATTACCTTCATAAATAGTTATATCAGAAGCATTAATAATAGGTACATCTACATCATTATAAAGTAATATAGGAACAATACTTAATTTTCTATTATTAAAACTTGCAATTAATGATTTAAATTCATTAACACCATTACTATTCATAAAAACTAAATTATTATTCTCTATTTTATAATTACTATTATTATTTAAATAATTAATAGATTCTATAAAACCATTAACTATTTTTAAATTAGTATTCAAAATATTTTCATATTCTTTTAAATCAATATTACTTAATTCTTTTTTTATATTTTTATTATTAATATTTAATTCTACACTATTAATATCATTAACTTTTTTATATAAATTATCAATCTCTTCTTTTTTAGTATTTAAATAATCTATTTTTAAATTTAAATCATCTGTTATATTTTTAGAACTTAAAATATTATTTAAAACTTCATCATCATTAATAACTAATATTTTATTAGATATATTAATAATATTATTTAAATATTTAGTAACATCACTATTTAACTTTTTATTAAAAAAAACTTTATTTTTAACTTGAATATTATCTATTTTTTTTATTTTTAAACTTTTACTAACTATTTTAATACTATTATCTATTTCTAATATTTCATTATTAGATATTATAGTAGGTATTAATCCAGATAAAAAAACTATAATACCAGTTATAAATAATATTATTGATACTTTTCTCATATTTTCACCTATTTTATTATTAAACATTATTATTATAACATAATATTAAATAGTATGAAAACATTATTTAATTTTATTTTAGGTATTAGCATTTTTATTTATGGTATAGAATTATTTTCTAATAGTTTTTTTAATATAAATGATAAATTACAAATAATATTAAAGAAGTATACTAAATCTATATTAAGTGGAATAATACTAGGTACTATATCTACATCTATTATTCAAAGTTCTAGTATTATTATGATAATAACTATAAATTTAATTAATAATAATACTATTTCTTTTTATGAATCATTAGGTATTATGATGGGAGCTAATTTAGGTACTTGTATTACTTCCTGGATAACATCACTATTATGTATTGATAGTTTAAACATATCTTTTTATTTACCTATTATATTTTTAATAGGATTAATACTATTTTTAAAGCATAAAAAAAGAACTAGTAATTTAATTATTGGTTATTCATTCTTTTTATTAGGTTTAGAAATGATTCAAAATAATCTAAATTCTCTTATAGAATATAGATTATTTAAAGATATAATCTATTCTTTAAATAATCCCATTTTAGGATTATTAATAGGATTTATCACAACAAGTATTGTTCAATCATCTAGTGCAACAATTGCTATTTTACAAATTATTTCAACTAAAAAGAAATTAACTTATTATATGACTATTCCAATTATTTTAGGAGAAAATATAGGTAGTTGTATAGTAACTTTATTTTCTTCTATTAATTGTAAAAAAAATGCTAAAAAATTAGCATTTAGTCATTTATTATATAATATTATTGGTTCTCTAATATTTATAATTATCTTTTATATAGTAAAATATTTAAATATAAATTATTTATATTACGAAGTTAATTCTTATTCTATAGCTTTAATTCATACTTTATTTAATTTATTATCAATATTTATTTTTTATCCATTTATAAACAAATTATATTCTAATTAATAGTTGCATCTATAATTTTAAGACATTTGTTATCTTTTAAATTAAATCCTTCCAAACAATATTTAACTTTATCTTTAATAGGAAAACATCCACCATTTAATCCATTAATACCTTCTAACTTATTAGGATCACTAATATGAACATAATTATTATCACAAGAATAAATAATATTAACATTAGCTTCATCTTTATCATAATAACATCTATTATTTGAAGAATTCCATTTATGTCCACGAGATGTGCAATTAGATGAGTTTTGTTGTTCATAAGAATCTGGTACTTCTTTATAATAACAGTAATAAGTTCCCATTTTAAATAATTCTCCTTCAACAGTTGGAGTACTTCCTCCTCCAGTATTAATTATTTTGGATCCACATTTCCTATTAGCTTCTTTACGAGCACTATAATTAATTGTAACACAATTTCCTTCATATTCACGAGTACCATCTGGACATTTTTCTAAAACTTTATCTTCAAGTTCACATTTAGTACCATTTAATTTATATCCATTTGGACAAGAATATTTAATTTCTTTAACTGGTTCTTTCTTCTCTTCCTTCTTCTCTTCAACCTTTTCTTCTATCTTTTTCCAATTAGCTTTCAAAGTTACATTTTCACAAGCAAGTAGAGCTTTATCAAGAATAGGAGTTTCATTTTTATCTATCCATGATATAAATTCATAACCTTCTTTAGTAGGATTTTCTGGTAGGGATAATTCTTTATCACATTCAACAATTAAATCATCTACATTACTTCCTCCATCACTATCAAAAGTAATTGTATAAGTTTTTGCACTTTCTTCTAACCATTTAGCTTTTAAAATAACATCTTTATCATATTTAGTATCATTAGAAACTTTCTTTGAATCTAAATACCAACCAACAAAAGTATATCCATCTTTAGTAACATTAGGTAACTTAATACTTCCACCCTTTTCAACTTCTATACTTTCCACTCTACTTCCTCCATCACTATTAAATTGAATTGTAATAATATCATTTTTCTGATATATAAATAATAAACATACTGCAATTAAAATTATAATTAATAAACATAGTCCACCAATTATTTTACCTTTTTTCATACTTCACCTCTAAATTAAGTATATCATTTTTAAATTGTTATGTAAATTAATTACTCTAAATTATCTGTTATTTTTTTGATAACTATTTTATTAAATGGATATATATAGTCACTATAATTATTTTCATAACTTATATTAGGCGAAGTAATAGAAATAGCATACTTTGGACTATTACTTGGAAAATATGCTGCAAATGATTTAGAGATAGTTTCTGTCTCATAAATATTATCATTATTTAAATCAATAAATGTTTCACTAGTTCCAGTTTTACCACTCGGATTCTTAGATAAATCTATATAACCATTACCAGTACCATTACTTATTACTAATTTTAATCCCTGTTTTACTCTATCTATATATTTAGAATCTATATTACTTAAATCATTTAAAATAACTGGTTCATAAGTTTTAATACTTTCGTCATTCTTTTTTATTTCTTTTAAAAAATGTAAACTATAACGCTTACTTCCATTAGCAAGAGTTGCAATATATTGATTTAATTCTATATTAGTATAACTATCATATTGACCTATTGCTAAATTCATAAGAAGTCCAGCATTTTCGAGTTTTCCTTTTATACCAGTCGATTCTTTTTCTAAATCTATACCAGTTGATACACCAAGTCCAAACATATTTAAATATTTTCTATATGTATTAAATGCATCACTTGTAACATAAGCCCCTTGATTATATTGATAATTAACATTAGCAACCCGAAGAGCCGTTTTAAATTGAAAAACATTACTACTTAATCTAATAGCATCTAAATCATTAATATATCCCATTGTATAAATAGAACACTTTGGAGGAGTACCTTTTAATTTAATACACTCATCTACCATATGTTCGCCTATTTTTATTTTACCTTCATTATATCCAACTAATATAGTTGCTCCCTTAACAACACTTCCTGAAACCATTGAATCAAGAACACATCCAATATTATTATCATAAATATTCCCCTTATCATAAACTTTTCCAGATATTGCTAATATATCTCCATTATTAGGATTAGATATAGTTACATAACTCTTATTAAAATATTTAGTATTAATACTATTTTTAGCCTTTTTTAATTCACTTTCTAATATATTATCAACCATTCTTTGAATATTAATATCTATAGTTAAATATAAATCATTACCAAGTTCTCCATCTTTAACTCTTATTAAGTCATTACCAACTACTTTATATACTTCATCACTACCCTTTAAATAATCATCATACATATATTCTAAATAAGATAATCCAACTAAATCATTTAAATTATAACCTTTCTTTAAATAATAATCTTTATTATCTCGAGTTATTTTACCAATACTTCCAAGAATACTTTTTAAAGTATTACCATAAATATAATTTCTTTCATAAGTATATTTAGTATTAAATCCTTTTAATAAACTATTACTTTCCGAAAAGAATGCAAATTCAGAATCACTAACATCAGTTTTAATTATTTTATCATCATAATAATATCCATTAGTCATTAAATAATATAAATAAATAGCTTTCTTATCAGAATCATCATATTTTTTTAATTCTTCTTCTGTTACTAAATCTTTTTTTATTTGATAAAACTCTTTATCACTTATTAAATGTTTTTTATATTTAAAAACAATATCCTGACTAATAGATACTTCATTATTTAATAAATAAAATTCTTTTAAATAAGACTCACTTAATTTACTATAATCTAATTCTATATAATCTTTTACTTTATAAGCAAGACTAATTAATTCTTTAGTATTTAAATTATAATCATTTTTAAAATAAATAGTTTTAACTAATTTATTATCTACTATTAAATTATTATTACAATCATATATTTTACCTCTAGGCATTTGTTTATATACATATTTTTCATTCATATTATTAAGTATTTCTACATAATAATCATGTTTAATTATTTGTAAGTAAAAAAGTCTTGAAATAATAATTCCAAAACTAATATATAAAATATAAATTAATATATTTATTTTTTTAGACATATAATCACCTATTTTATTATTTGTATTTTTTTTATTATTATGAATAAACTTTAATGGTGATTATATGTTTTATAATTTAATAATTAATTATATAAATAAATTAACAATAGATGATATAAAAAAATTTAGTATTACTAATAATATTATTTTAAATGATAATGAACTTAATTATATTTATAATGTTATAAAAAAAGATTATAAATTATTATTATCTAATAATTATAATATTGTTTTTAATAATGCCAAAGATTATATTGATGAAACTAAATTAAAAAAAATCTATAATCTTTTTATCGATTATAGATCTAAATATCTTAATTATTTAAATTAGAATGTATCACAGACTTCATTTCCACTTCCGTATATTGTCACTCCACCAAGACCCGTATATGGACTACTACTTGATAACCATGGATAATAATTTCTACTACCAGATTTACCTATAACAGTTTTAATATCATTACATAACTTATCTATTGTAATACTTGCAAGATTTGGATTACTGTCATTTAATTTGTAAAAAGCACCATACCCTATTGAAGTTATTCCATTTCCTATTACAACACTTGTTAATTGATTATATTCAAAAGCATAGTTTCCTATTGTTGTGACACTATTTGGTATTGTAACACTTGTTAATTGATTATTTCGAAAAGCAGATTGTCCTATTGTTGTGACGCTATTTGGTATTTCAACACTTGATAATTCATTATAAGCAAAAGCACTACCTCCTATTGTTGTGACACTATTTGGAATCTCAACACTTGTCAATTGATTTCCATAAAAAGCACTACCTCCTATTGTTGTGACACTACTTGGTATCACAACACTTGATAATTGATTATTTGAAAAAGCACGTTCTCCTATTGTTGTTACACTATTTGGTATTTCTACACTTGTTAATTGATTACTTGAAAAAGCACCATATTCTATTGTTATTACACTATTTGGTATTACTACACTTGTTAATTGATTTTTAGCAAAAGCACCCACTTCAAGCCTTCCAGATATTTTAAAAACTGGAAGTTCATTTATAATCTCAAAAATTATATTATGTTCTGCAAAATATGTTAATTTTTCTGGATCCAACCAATCACCAACAAAAATTGAATTAATTGTTTCACCCCAATTAGTTCCAGTTCCATTACAAAATGCTTCAGGATTCTCTCCTGTATCCCAGTCCCATTCACTTACATAATCAACGCATGCTTGTAACTCTTCACTTGTCATATTTGTATTGTATAGATAACTCTTAACTGGTAGTTTAGTTGGTATCACTACATCAATACCACAATTTGTATCGTATTTTATAATATCAGCCCCACTATCAACATTTACAATATTATTATCAACAAAAAAATTAATTTTTTCTGAACTCAGCGAATCATTATCTAAAACTTCTTGAAAAGTTGCTCCATAATGTGTTCCTGTTCCATTACAAAATGCTTGGTATGTTTCTCCTACATCAACTGTATTTTCTTCTTCTTCAGGACCCCATTGATCTGTTAAATAATTTACACATGCTTGTAACTCTCCACTCGTCATATTTGTATTTAAAGTTGCATTAGAAAATGTTAATTCAGTTGTAAAACAACTTGCATCGGTTGTTACTTCTTTTTCTTCAAAGTCTCCAGTTGCTCTTACTTTTATACTTGCAAATAAATTGTTCCAAACACTCTGGTCATAATCTTTATCAGGGTTCTCTGTGTTTCCTATTACTACATCATTTGATATCCACATATATAGTCTATATCTATGTGTTACTTCAGACATAGTATTCTTTGAAATTGTATCTACATGAACTCTCTTTCCACTTGATAAATCAAAGTAACTTTTATTTGTAAATATTTCAGTTTCAACAAGCTCATGAGTAGTTTCATTTTCTACAAATTCAGTAAGTCTAAATTTTAAAAATTTATCAAGTATCCTGTTTTCTTCTGTTTTACCTGTTGGTACATCTCCTCTTAATATATTAATATCATACCAAATATCATATTTTGAATTTGTATTCTTTCCATCTATTGTAAATTCAAAATATTTAGTTGGATCATATGTAGTACTTGGCATTGCATTTTCTAAAGTTAAACTATTAGTTTCCTTATAATGCATGTAAATATCTCCAACTATTTGTTTTGAGTTTGACGTACCTTGACGACTATAAGTATATGCAGCGAATGTTACTCCTACTATACTTATTAATAATATTGATATTAGTACTGCTATTAAAACTCTTTTATTTTTCATATCCGCCTCTACAATAAAAGAATAACATAATTAAATATTTTTGTAAATATAATAAAAAAATCTATAATCATTTATTGATCATAGATTTTTATATTAACCAAGTACTTCTACAGTAGCTCTTTGCATACCAAAGTTTAATACTTCTTGACTTTTTTCACTAGTAAATAATAAATCTAATATTATTCCTTTAGGTTTATTAAATCCAATATCTCCACCAGTATCTAGTACTATTGCAAGAATAGGTTCTGAAGATATATTTAAACCAGTAATTCTTACTACTTTTCTTAAGATACTTCTATCTCCTGCAACTATTCTAATTGATCCATAAGTTGGATGATTATAATAGATATTACCATTTGATACATTATAACCAGTTGCTGTTTGTCCACTTCCACATCCATAACAATCAGGACCATATGCTGTTACTAATCCACTATATGTAGCAGTAACCGGAACAGTACTAGCAACTTCCATATTTGGGGCATAACCACCTTGTGGAGTTGGAACAGATGGTGTTTCTGGTTGCTTTGGTGGTTCTGGTGCTGGAGTAGGCGTTGGTTCAGGAACTGGTTGTTGAACTTGTTCTTTTGGTTGTTCTACAACTTGTTTTACTTCTTCTTTAGGTTGTTCAACTTTTTGTTCTTCTAGAACCTTAGCAACTTCTTCTGTTTCCTCTTTATTCGCTTCTATATTTTCTTCAGTTTCTTCTTTTTCTTCTTTTTCTACTTCATCTTTCTTATCATCCTTCTTAGCATTTTCTGTTTTTAAAGAATTAAATAAACTAGATGAAATAAGTTTCATTGATGTATTAGGTGTTGTTTTAGTACTTAATGATAATATTCCAGCAGTAGTAATTGCAACTAATAAAACAAATAACCCTTTACATATATTTTTTAGTATTTTAACCATAATCTCTCCTTGCAAGTAAAATTATACCATATCTTATGATATAAATCAAATTTACAATATTTTTTACATGTAAATATAGTCATCTATCATATTACAAATAACTAATAAATAATACATTATAAAGAGGAGGAAATTTATGAATAATATTAATTTATATGGTCCATATGAAGGTTATATAAAAGGAAATATTTTTAAAAACTTATTTAATAATTATAAAAATTATAAAATATATAATCCAAAAGTATTTAATGAAGAAGATGAATTATTATTAAATATTAATCAAATATGTTTTTATCGACATGAATTAAATTTATTATTAGATAATTATCCTAATAATAAAGAAATATTAGATTTATTTAATAAATATTTAGAAGTTGAACAACAAGAAATAAATAATTATGAAAGGAGATATGGTCCATTAACGGTTAATTCAGAAATGAATAATATTCCATTTAAATGGGAATCTACTAAATGGCCATGGGATAATTAAGATGTGGAAATATGAAAAAAAATTACAATATCCAATAAATATAAAAAAGAAGGATATTAAATTTGCTAAAGTATTAGTAACTCAATATGGAGGTTCTAATGGTGAACTTGCTGCAGCTCTTCGCTATTTAAATCAAAGATATACAATGCCTGATAATCGAGGAAAAGCATTACTTACTGATATAGGTACTGAAGAACTTGGTCATGTTGAAATGATTAGTACTATGATTTATCAATTATTAAAAGATGCAACTATTAATGAATTAAAAGAAGCTGGTTTAGATAGTCATTATGCAGAACACAGTAAAGCTTTATATCCAACTGATGCTAATGGAGTTCCTTTTACTGCTACTTATTTTGCAACTACAGGTGATCCACTTGCTGATTTAATGGAAAATATGGCTGCCGAACAAAAAGCTAGAGCCGTTTATGAAAACTTAATTGATTTAGCAACAGATCCTGATGTAATTGGACCATTATTATGGCTTCGTCAAAGAGAAATAGTTCACTTTGAAAGATTTAAAGAATTATACGAAATATATAAACAAGAAGAATTATAATTTTTTTTACAAAAAAATCACAAATATTATTACTTCATCATTTCATTTATGATACTATATTTATGAAAGCATTGGTTGTTGGATGTCTACCTTCACTCATTAAGAATGGAGGTTTGATAATATGAAAATAAAAACTTTTATTTTAAAAGTTCTAAATTTCACTACTATCATTTTATTACTTATAATCATATTAAGATTAATATAATAAAAAAAGACATCTAATTCTTTATGAATTATATGTCTTCAGAAATAAATATTTTGGGTAGACATTCAGCATAAGAGAACTAAATGCTTCCTTTTTTATTATATGCAAGTTTCCTTGACAAATTAATAATAACACAAATATTATTATTTGTCAAACATGTCTTGATACATATTTAGTACTTAATATCTATTAAATCACTTATTTTTATAATCTCATTATCCATAGTAATAATATGATTATTTACAATACCAGCAATATTACATAATAAATCTTTATCTTTATAAACTAATATAACTTCTTTATTAAATATATAATTATTATCCTTTAATAAATCTTTTACCTTATCTTTAACACTTTTTATATCTTCTTTTTTATTACTTATTTCAATATTATTATCTTTAGTACTATCAAATACCTTTTTATTATTATGAATATTCTTTATATCATTCTTAAATACTTTAGGTAATTTTTTCATAGTCCTCCTAAAATATACTATGTAAACGAGTATAAAACTATGAATTATATTTATACTATAAATATGAAAGCAAATAAAACTTTTTATTATCTAACTATATCTTTATTTATTTTTATGATAATTAGCATATTATCAATATACGCAACTAAATTCTTTTTAAGACAAGAATTTAATAATTTATATATAAAACAAATACTATTTTATATAATTGGAATACTATTAATAATATTTACTATTTATAAAGGATTTGATTATTTAAAAAAATATCATTTACTAATATACATTGGAACAAATATTTTATTATTATCATTATTAGTATTTGGAATTAATATAAATGGTAGTAAATGCTGGTTATATATTGGTCCTATTAGTTTTCAACCAAGTGAAATAATGAAAATAAGTTTAATTATTACTCTTTCTTCAATTATTAGTAAATTTAAAAAGAAAAAAAAGAAAGATATAAAAGAAGAATTTTTCTTACTCTTAAAACTTTTAATAATAACTATTATTCCAAGTATTTTAACATTTTTAGAACCTGATACTGGAGTTGTAATTATTTATTTACTTATATTTATTACATTTATTTTTTTTATTAAATTAAATAAGATATGGTATATTTCTTTTATTAGTTTTTTTAGTATAATAATTAGTTCTTTTTTAATTATATATTTTTTTAAGCAAGATATTTTTATTAAATTATTTGGATATAATATATTTTATAGATTAGATAGAATACTTAATTGGTTTAATATGAATGGTTATCAATTAAAAAATAGTTTAATAGCGATAGGATCAAGTGGATTATATGGATTTGGTTATTTAAAAAATAATTTATATTTTCCTGAACCTCAAACAGATTTTATTTTTACAACTTTCGTATCTAATTTTGGTTTTACTGGAGGAATATTATTAATAATTACAATTATTATTTTTGATTACAATATTATTAAACTTTGTTTAAAGAAAATAAGATTTATTGATAAATATATAATACTTGGTATATTTATTATGCTTTTATATGGACAAGTTCAAAATATTGGTATGACTATTGGATTACTTCCTATAACTGGAATTCCTTTACCTTTTATATCATATGGAGGGACCAGTTTAATATCTTATCTCTTTATTATTGGAATTATATTAAAAATTAATAAAGATTATACTAAATATCGAAATTAAAAAAAGGATACAAAGTACCCTAATAATTACAACATGAACCCATCTGAACATTACTTACGACATTTTCTTCACAACAAGAATATTCAGGTCGATAAGTATGTTTATATACATGATGATTAATAATTCTAGTTCTTATTGGACAGACATGTCTTACTTCATGAACAATTGTTCTATTCACACATCTTTCTCTCATTGGTTCTACAATTGGATTAGAACACATATCCATATTATTGTTCATATCATTCGTATTATTTACATCTACATCAACATCAATATTATTTGTCATATTATCTGCAAAGAAATTAGTATTAACATCAACATTTCGATCATAACAATTATCTTGAAACATAATTTCCTCCTATCTAATTTATACTATGAATAAGAAAAAATTTGGTATGTTTATTTGTCCTATATTTTAAGATTCAGTAAAGTATAAAATCATTTGCATTGGTCTACTACCACCTGTTAAAGTCATTGGTGTTCCATTAGCATTTTTATACATTAAAGTAGTAGAACCACCACCATCTAAATTAAAGGCTGTTTTACATCCTAAACTTTGCAAATATTTAGCATAATCCCCTCTCCACATGGTTTTAGTATTACTTGTTACAACAATAAAATTATTGGTATCTATTTGACATATTCCTTGTCTTCTAGCATTATAATCTCCAGAAAAACTTATATCATTTGCTTTATAGTTTTCAACAGCAACTTTATTAGTAAATCCAAAAGTATTATATGCACCATCATCAATAGCATTTTGAAATATTTTTTTTCTTTCAGAAGCTGATTTTGATTTTATTCTGGGAATATATGATAATTGGTTTTTACTATTAATATAATAAATTGGATAATCAGCAGAATATTTTTGATAATCATTTAATGTTACTTTACCATTAGTAACAATTAAAGAAATAGGCTCCATATAATTATATGCACTATTTTTTGATATTAAACTACTATACCAATCCTTAGTAACAATACCACTTGCATTAAAGCCAACCATAATCTTAGATGATAAATTATTTTCATTTATTGCATCTTTAAATAACGTAATTGGTTTAACTACTTTTTTCGAATTAACCACTTGTTTTCTTAACTGTCTATTAGCATTAGCAGCCCATACTCTAGTAATATAAAAGCCATCTTTTTTAGATACATATACTTTTAATGTACTACTTTCTGATTTATAAACCGTATTTTCATCGTTTTTTGGTTTTATAACATCTAAATAAGCATATTTTATATTACAATCTATTTTCGTCATATTACCTGCTAAATCAGTTAAAATAACATAAGCATTTTTATTAATACTTGAATTAGTTGTAAATGATGAATTTTTAGTAGTTGCAATTCCATTATAATTATAAGTAACAATATCATTATCTAAAGACGTAACTACAAACGAAGTACTTGATCCTTTAACTGTTGCAATACATACTCCTTGAGGTGGTTTATCTTCATCTGTTATTTTAACTTTTATTGTTTTAGTATATTTCTTTAAATCAGGTGTATATAATTGAAATTCATATTCTGTAGATTTATTTATTGGATATTCTATTACTTTCTTATAATTAACTAATTTATTTGGAGTTATTACTGCTTTAATATCATCAGTAACCGTAACAATTATTTTTTTATTTTTCTCATCTACTTTAAAATAGTCATCAATATTTAGAATAACTACATCTCTTTCTATTTCAACTTTTTTATTTTTATATTCAACATAATATAAAACTTTATAATTACCTTGAACTCCATCAATAACTCCATTTTCTATCTCTATATTTGAAGAAATATTAGTACCTCCATAATATGCTGTTGCACCTAATTCTTCATAAATTTCATCTATATTTAAATAAACTTTTTCATCACCTTTTAATTTAAGTTTTATATCATATTCTATCTCTTTTTTTTCTTCTTCCTCTTCTTTATCTTTCTCTTCTTCTTCCTCTTTTGCAGATACTATAACACTACGATATAAAGTTTCATTACAATTATTATATATTAATTTATATTTTATCTTATAAATACCCGCAATATCTTCATCAACACTATTTTCAATCTTAACAAAATCAGAAATATCTTTATTAGTAGTAGTTTCTGCTAAAAAACCCAATTCTTCATATTCTTCATTATATTTTAAAGTTATCTCCTCATCACCTTTTAACTTAAATATACATTCTTCTTGAGGTTCTTTAAAAGGAGTACGTTCTTGATGATTCTTTTTAATTGCAAATATAATTATTAAAGCAACTATAATTGATAATAAAATAATAATAATTTTTTTAAAACTTATAACACTCAATATCTTATCAATCATTTTATCACCTCACTTTAATATACATGAATAGTATATCATTTTTTTTAATAAAAAAAAATAGAAAAATTAATTTTTTCTATTTATCTTGACTTACTACTTTCATAAGTTTCTGTTTGATAATAAGATAATTTTTGTTCATTTAATCTATAAGCTTGTTGTAATACTTCACTTTCTAATATTTGAACTTTCTTTTCTAAAACATCTACTTGTTCCTTAGTCATATAATTTAAATATTTATTAATCATTTCTCTTTTAAACTTTTCTACTTCATTTAAAGCTTCCATTAAAGCCCCAGAAGGATCTTCATCATCTATATCATAAATATTAGCAAGTAAATCAATTAATTTTCTAATTTTAGTATTAATTTTTTTATTAATTAATTTTTCAATAAAACTCGGATTAATAATAACCATTTTATTAACATTAATAGCATCTTTTAATTTAATATTTTTATTTTTAGGAGTCATATTAAAACCATCTAATTTATCATATTCGAAATAAGTAACTGATTTCTTATTTTTTTCTTTAACAATTAAATATCGAATATCATTCATTTTTTCCCTCCATTAAATCTGGTCTTAATTCTTTCGTTTTTTTGATTTGTTCATTAAGTCTCCATTCTTCTATTTTTTTATGATCTCCTGATATTAATATTTCTGGAACTTCCATATCTCTAAAAATTCTAGGTTTAGTATATGTAGGATAATCTAGTAAATTATTATTAAATGATTCACTATCTAAACTTTCTTTAGTAATAGTTCCATCGATTAATCTAACAATACTATCTATTAAAATCATACTAGGTATTTCACCACCTGTTAATATATAATCACCAACACTTATAAATCTGTCACAAATAGATTTTATTCTTTCATCAAATCCTTCATAATGGCCACATAATAATATTAAATGCTTAGAATTTGATAATTCTAACGCTTTTTTTTGATTATATACTTCCCCATCTGGAGTTAACATAATAACAATACTATCTTTAGTTCTTAAACTCTCAATACAATCAAAGATTGGTTGACATGTAAGAACCATTCCAGCTCCTCCACCATAAGGAGTATCATCTACTTTTCCATGAGGATCATTAGTATAATCACGAAAATTATGAATATTAATTTCTACTATTTTTTTATCAATTGCCCTTTTAATAATAGATTCAGTTAAAACACCATCAAACATATTAGGAAAAAGAGTTAAAACATCTATTTTCATAAAAGACCTACTACCTCCTCAATTACTATTTTAGAATTATCAAAATCTATTTTTTTTATTAATTCAAGGGGAATTAATTTATTATTAACAACTAATAGCTTTTTATTATTATTTATATAATTAATACTATTTACTTTTCCCTTTAAAACATTATTAACATAAATACTCATTCCTATTAAATCACTATCTAAATATTCATTATTATCTAATTTTAAATCATCTTTATCAATATAAACATTACTTCCTTTAAAAGATAATACTTGATTAATATTATCTAATCCTTTTAGAGTAATCATATCATATTCTTTATGAACACGATAACTATTAATTATATATTCTTTATCTTTAATATATATTTTATTTCCAATTATAAATACTTTATTTTTATATTTAAAATTAGATTTTATTCTTATTTCACCTTTTATTCCATGTGTAGAAACATATCTACCAATTAATACTTTTTCCATGCTTCACCTATTAAGTTCGTATATTATTATACTTGTTGCAACACCAACATTTAATGATTCACAATTCTTATTCATTTCAATATATATATTTTTATCACATAATTTCTTTATTTCCTCTTTTACACCTTGACCTTCATTTCCCATAACTAAAGCATATTTATTAATTACTATTTCACTAGCATCAACACCATCTTTAACATCTGTTCCAAGTACCGTATATTCTTTTTCTTTTAATTTATTAATTACATTAATCAAATCATCTCTAATTATATTAATTTTAAAAATCATCCCTTGACTAGCTCTAATAACTTTATCATTATATAAATCGACAGTATTGTTACTTAAAACTATATCGGTTATATTAAAAGCTACACTACTTCTTATTATTGTTCCTAAATTTCCAGGATCTTGAATATCATCAAGTAATAATACCTTATTACCAGTAATATCAAAATTATTTTCTATTTTAACAATACCTAATACTTTAGGAGTACTATCCATATCACTTAACTTTTTCATAACATTAAGACTAACCTCAGTATATGGAAAATCTATTTTAAAATCTGTACCTTCAAGTATTAATAAATCATATAATCTATTAGTATTAAAAGCTTCTTCTACTAAATGTTCACCTTCAACTATAAATAATTTATCTGTTTCTCGATACTTTTTTTGTTTTAATTTTATATAATTCTTAATTTTATTATTATCAACACTAGTTATTAACATAAAAAATCCCTCCCTATAATCATATCATAAGAAAGGAATTAATAAAATAATAATCTAAAAAAAATTAATCTTTTTTATTAATAATAAATTCTTTTAATAATTTAGTAAGAGCTCTCTTTTCAATACGTGATACATAACTTCTTGATATATGAAGTTTACTTGCTATTTCTTTTTGAGTTAATTCATCTTGATTATTTAAACCATATCGATAAGACAATATTTCTTTTTCTCTTTTATTAAGAATATTAAAATACGAACTCAATAATTTAATATTTTCTTTTTCATATAAATCTAAAGCAAAATCAGGTTTATCTGATTTTAATATATCTAATATAGTTATTTCATTACCTTCTTTATCAAAACCAATACTTTCATTGATAGAAATATTTTTATTATATTTATTATTACTTCGATAATACATAAGTATTTCATTTTGAATACACCTTGCACAATAAGTAGTAAGTCTAACTTTTTTATTTATAGAATATGTATCAATTCCCTTAATAAGACCAATTGTTCCAACACTTATTAAATCATCTTGAATAGAAGAATCATCATTAAATTTTTTTACAATATGTGCAACTAATCTTAAATTATGTTCAATAAGTTTATTACGAGCATCTTTACTTCCTTTTTTTAATTCTTTTAAATACATTTCCTCTTCTTCATCAGTTAAAGGATCAGGAAATAAATTATTAGAATAACTACCAAATATAAATAAGTTTTTTAAAAAATTAATAATACTAAAAAACATATACCACCAATAAAGTATATGTTTAAGATTAAAAAAAATAAATGATTCTGATAAAATCATTCATTTCGAGTTTTGAAAAAGTTGTAAACAATTTAAATTATAATTAAATAACTTAAATATAAAATAAATATTATCAGTATTTACTACAACTACTTATCCTTGAGTAACTCCTCTCATAAAACAATTGCATTACTTAGTGGCGATAAGAATCATAATTAAATAAATAATTATAATTTTCTAACCATTTGTAAGGTAACACATTAAATTATACATAATCACTTGAATTACTTACAAGTATTAAATAAATAATACTTAATAAAATACCATATAGGTATAGGATAAAATCAATTATCCAAGATAACTAATTAAAGTTATCTAAATAAGCATTCAAAATAGTTAAAGTATTAATAAATAATACACAATAAATACCAAAATAAGGTATAGGGATAACAAAGGTATCCAGGGATATAATTAAATATCCAAATAACTAATTAAAGTTATTAAAATAAAACTAAATTGAAATACTTAGTGACTTGATAATTATTTAATAAAAAATAATAATACCAAGTAAAAAATAAATAAGTAATTGGTAAGCAAAAATGCTTTTTCAATGTTATCTTAACTAAGCAATTATAATTTATCATATATAGAAATAATTGTCAATACTTTTTTTAAATTTTTTTAATTATATTTTAATATATTGTAAAAAACATTCATATCATAGATAAAACAATCATATGTAAAACGACTTATCATTTTTTTATATGCCAATTCATTTACTTTATCTGAAATATTACTAGCTTTATTTTTTAAATCAAGGCCTATTTCTTCACTATCTACATAAACAGTTTTGAATCTTAAAATATCATATATTAAATTTGAATAAATTAAATTTTTAAGATTAATTATCATACTATAAATATTTTCTAATTCTTTATATACCTTTAATCCTATTTTTAATTTATCCATATCTATATTTGTTTTCTCTTCATACATTATTATATATTTATCTAATTCTTGACTTGTAAATTTATCCACACTGTTTTCATTTAATTTTTGACATACCTCACTATCAAGTAATTTTCCTTTTAGAAATATTTTTATATCTAAAAGATCATCAGATTTGAGATAAAAATTATTTTCATCATATTCTACTTCTTGATAACTTTCAAAAAATTTTGTTATAGAATACTCTAATTTATTATAACTATCCATGACTAATCCAGTAGTAGCTAATATTTTCATATTTAATTTTTTAATATCATCAGGAATATTATAATTGTTATTTATATTACTCATTTCCTTCTTGATTTTATTAACATCCATTAAATCACCTTTTCATCATAATAATAAAAATCATTATTAGTATTGTTATACTTAAGTAAGTTAAATATTTAAGGGACATAATGTTAGCAAATCCATTTTCTTTTTGTTTAATTAAAACTTTTTTCTTAGGAGGAGTATAACTTTTCTCCTTAATTTGTTTTAATTCAACATATCTTTCTTTTTCTTTAGAATTACTCCATTCTATATTTTTATTATTAACAAATGGTTTTCGATTATTATTCATAAATCCTCCTAATTTATTATAACATGTATTTATATTTTTTTACAAAAAAAATAAATGATTCTGATAAAATCATTCATTTCGAGTTTAGGAAAGGTTGTAATCGATTTATCTTATTGATAAAACACAATAAGATAAATATTTAATAGACATTATCAGTGTCTAACACAACCACTTATCTTTGAGTTTCTCCTCTCAAAACAATTGTTCTACTTAGTGGTGATAAGAATTAAATAAATAACTTTTCTACCAAATAACATCGAATAAAAGAGATAAATTGCAAGTAGCATATAAATGCTAAAATACCGAAAGGTAAGGTAAGGGATAAAATAAATTATCCAAGTAACTATAAAAGTTACACAAGTTAAATTAATAACTTGAAGACTAAAATATAAATTCATAAAGAACAAATATTAGAGTCCATATTATAATAAATATTCCAAAGAATAAATATTATAGTCAAGCAATTATACCTCAGAAAAGATGTTATCTTTACTAAGCAATTATAATTTATCATAGTAAGCGACAAAAGTCAACACTTTTTTAAAAATTATTTAAGAAATTTTTTCAAATTGTGAATTATAAAGTTTTGCATAGAATCCATTTTTTAAAATTAATTCTTCATGAGTTCCTTGTTCTACAATATTTCCTTCATTAAGTACTAGTATCAAATCTGCATTTTTAATTGTTGACAATCGATGCGCTATAATAAATGATGTTCTTCCTTCGCATAATTTATCCATTGCTTTACTTACTAATTCTTCAGTTCTAGTATCTACACTACTAGTAGCTTCATCAAGTATTAAGAATGGAGAATTTTTAATCATACCACGAGCTATCGTTAATAATTGTTTTTCTCCAGCGGATAAGTTATCTATATCACTTAATATTGTATCATATCCCTTATTTAAACTTTTTATAGTATGATCAAGACCTATCCTTTTACATATTTCTTTTATTTCCTCAAATCTAATATTCTTTTTATTATAGGAAATATTTTCTTTAACACTTCCTTCAAATATCCAAGTATCTTGTAAAACCATTATAAATAAATCATGAATGTTCTCTCTTGTTAAATCTTTAATACTAACTCCATCTATTAAAATATCTCCTGAATTAATATTATAAAATTTCATTAGTAAATTAACAATTGTTGTTTTTCCTGCACCAGTTGGTCCTACAATAGCAATCTTATCTCCTGGATGAGCAACACTTGAAAAATTTTTAATAATTGTTTTCTCATCATATCCAAACTTAACATTTTTAAATTCAATTTTTCCCTTAACTTCTGAAGGAGATAGATAATATTTATCTTTTTCTTCTTCCATTTCTTTTTCATCTAAAAATTCAAAAACACGTTCAGCTGCAGCTCCAGCACTTTGAAAAGATGTTGCTACTTGAGCAAGTTGAGATAATGGTTGTGAGAATAATCTAGCGTATATGATAAAGGCTATAATTACTCCAAAAGTAATCGTTCCATTAATAGCAAGACTAGCTCCTACAACACAAACTAAAACATAAGAAAAATTTCCAATAAATCCCATAAATGGATGCATTAATTCTGATAAGAAATGGCTTTTAAAAGCACTATTAAACATTCTTTGATTGATATTATCAAATTCTTTTATTTCATCATCTATTGCATTATAAGATCTAACAATATTATGTCCACTATAAGTCTCCTCTATTTGACCATTTAAATTACCAAGTTCTTCTTGAAATTCAACAAAATATTTTTGACTTTTCATTAATATTATAAACATAAATATAAATCCAAATAAACTTGCTCCAATTGTAACAAAAGCTAAAATATAATTAGTATAAAACATCATAAAAATTGATCCAAGTAACAATGTTAAACTACTTACTAAAGTCCCAACACTTTGATTAACTGTTTGACTCATTGTATCAACATCATTAGTAACTCTTGATAAAATATCTCCATATGAAGTATTATCAAAATATTTAAGAGGTAATTTATTAATTTTAATACTTATTTCACTACGTAATTTTTTACTAAAACGATTAGTAACAATTGCCATAATATAATTTTCCATATACATACATATGGCACCAATAGAATAGATTGTTATTAAAAAGAAAACTATACTTTTTATTTTAGACATGTTAATGGTTGTCGCTAGACCACTTACTATTAAATTTGTAATTTCTTTTATTTTATCAGGACCAATTATAGAAAATATAGATCCAACTAAAGCAAGCATAGTTGCTATAATTAAAAATATATAAAAAGGTTTTAAATAGGAAAATAATATTTTTAAAGATTTTTTTAAATCTTTAGGTTTTTCATTATTTCTACGTCTTGGTCCCATTATAATTCCTCCTCACTTAATTGACTTTTGGCAATTTCTTTATATACTCGACACTTTTTTAAAAGTTCAGAATGAGTTCCTATTCCTACTACTTTTCCAGAATCTAAAACTATTATTTTATCAGCATTTATGATTGTTCCAATACGACTAGCGACTATTATGGTTGTTGCATCTTTAGTATATTTTTTTAATTCTCTACGAAGACGTAAATCAGTTTCATTATCAAGAGCAGAAAAAGTATCATCAAAAATATAGAATTCTGGAGATTTAGCAATTGCTCTTGCAATACTAAGTCTTTGCTTTTGTCCTCCTGATACATTAGTACCACCTCTTGCAATTAAACTATCTTTACCTTGCTCCATCTTACTAACAAAATCAAGAGATTGACTAACTCTTAATGCATCATCTATTTTACTATCTTCTATTTTTTTATCACCATAACTAATATTATCCTTAACAGATTTAGAAAACATAACAGCTCTTTGAGGTACATAACCAATCTTATCATATAAACACTCTAATTTGTAATCTCTTACATCAATATTATCAACTAAAACACTACCATCAGTAACATCATAAAACCTCGGTATTAAATTAACAAGTGTACTTTTTCCACTACCAGTTCCTCCAATAAATGCAACTGTTTCTCCTTTATTAATTTTAAATGATACATCATGAATTAATGACTCTTCAGCATCCGGATATTTAAAACTAACATTCTTAAATTCTATTGTTCCTAAATTATCTGTTTTTGTAATTTTTCCTGATTTAATGGTTACTTTTTTCTCTAATACTTCAAGTATTCTTTTAGCAGAAACAGAAGCTCTTGGATAAATTAAGAAAATCATAACTAACATCATAAATGAGATTATAACTTGCATTGCATATGATGAAAATACAACCATATCACTAAATATAGTTATTTTATCAAGTAATCCTGCTTCATTAATTAATATTGCTCCTACAAAATAAATTGCAAGGGTTAAAGAAGAAGTTACAAGAGTCATAACAGGACCTATAATTCCTAATACTTTTTGATTAAACAACTGAGTATTTGTTAATAAATTGTTAGCATCATCGAACTTTTTATTTTGAAAATTTTCAGCATTAAAAGCTCTAATAACTCTAATACCAGTTAAATTCTCTCTTGTAATTCTATTTAAATTATCTGTTAGTTTCTGAACTATTTTAAACTTTGGAATAACTATACTAACAATTGTAATAATTAATACTAATAAGATAACAACTGCAATTAAAGTTATTAAACTAAAACTAAAGTTTTTACCAGCTATTTTTATAATAGCCATTGTTGCCATAATAGGTGCTTTAATTAAAGCTTGAAGTCCAAAAGATATTAACATTTGAATTTGTCCAACATCATTAGTTGTTCTAGTAATTAAACTTGGTACACTAAATTCTTTTATTTCTGATTCTGAGAACTCAAATACTTTACGATAGATTTTTCCCCTAGTCTTTTCTCCAAAATGACTAGCTAGATAGGTTGCAAAGAAACCAACTATAATACTTGTTCCAAGTGATAAAAATGCAATCCCTAACATTTTTAAACCTAGATTCATAATATCTTTTACAGTTCCTTCTGTTTGAACAAGTCTTGTAATATTTGACATATATTCTGGCAATCTTAAATCAAGTCTTACTTGAATAACAACAAATGTAATTGCAATAATCAAAAATAATAATTCTTTTTTAGTTATATTTTTAAAAAGTTTAAACATATATACCTCCATAAAGTCTACTACATTATATTCTATCACATTTAGATTGTCAATTAAAAAAATTAATTATCTTACAAATTAATTTTCTTTTATTATTTTATTTATATCTTCAATACTTAATCCAGTTGATTTACTTATTAATTCTAGTGATGCACCATTCTGATAAAAACTTTTTACTATTTCTTTTCTATTTTCTTCACGACCAACTTCAATATAATGCTTCTTATCGAGTTCTAACATCTCTTCATCTGTTAAATATAAGTTCATCTTTTCTATACCAGCTATTTTCTTTGATTCATCTATTATTTCTTTCATAAGTTTATCTACCCTTTCGTATACCTGATTAAGTTATTTACTTATTATTATAAGTTATTTTTCTTTAATTATCTTATTAATATCTTCAATACTTAATCCAGTTGTTTTACTTATT
>Ga0247611_10002878_pt1 | contig 26645 bp, 21 predicted proteins | sample 177DNAGHGhighgp2_FD_192422 | JGI IMG/M metagenome (GOLD analysis project Ga0247611, IMG submission 192422) | Sheep rumen microbial communities from Palmerston North, Manawatu-Wanganui, New Zealand - 1770 DNA GHGhigh gp2 | ecosystem: Host-associated > Mammals > Digestive system > Stomach > Rumen... | reverse complement strand
GCCCTGAAGCTATTTATACGTTTTGCAATTGCCAAAGGTGTGATAACCTACGGTTTGGAATTGCTTCTCAAGCTGATGATGATAGTTCAGGGCATAATATCGAATATCATGGTATCATCAGGAATATCAAGTTCAAGCTCGACGACACTTCCGCAAAGCATAATCGACGCGATAGAGGACTGCGGATTCTGGGAGTCCATCCCTCTTTGGGCTGTTACTCTCATAGGCGGTCTCTTTATGACGGTACTCTCCTTCATTATGATAATGAGCGTATACGGACGTTTCTTTAAGATATATATGTATTCTGCGATAGCTCCGATACCGCTTTCAACGTTTGCCGGAGAACCCACTCAAAATGTCGGAAAGACGTTCCTAAAGAGCTACTGTGCTGTCCTTCTTGAAGGCGCGATCATCGTTCTCGCCTGCATAATCTTCTCGGTATTCGCTTCAAGTCCGCCTGTCGTTGATTCGTCCGCTTCGGCTGTTACGCAGGTTTGGACGTATATAGGGGAGCTTGTATTCAATATGCTCGTTCTAGTCGGAAGCGTTAAGATGGCTGATAGGATCGTAAGGGAAATGATGGGGCTTTGATTTAAAAAAATTACCTTATGTGTTATTATTTACAGTCAATGTTCTGAATATATATTTTAAAAATAGTCAACAATATGTTGACAATTTGCTTTAATTAATGATATACTATATATACAGAATAGATTAGGAGGAGAATTAATCATGTATGCGATCGATTTTGCGCAGGTTGGTGCGAACATTCAAAAGCAATTAGATTTAAAAGGTGTTACACAGCAAACCCTCGCAGATGCGTTGGGAATTTCCAAGCAAGTTATGAACAAGATCGTAAAAGGAAGTAAGGCAATCAATGTAAATGAATTGGCAAAGATTGCATCAATTATGGGAACAACAACCGATGAATTGCTTACTGTACCTAGTGAGCCTGTTTCTGCAGACAGTCTTAGTTTTATGGGAAGCGTAACAGACGAAAAGACACTAGAAAAGGTTAATTTGATACGTTCTGCAATTGATGAAATTCACATGCTGGAGGACCTGCTTGATGCCTAGGGAGTTGAATGATTTTGAAATTGAAGAAGTAAAGGGGCAAGCAAGAGAAAAACTTGGGTATTGTCGTAAAACAAACGACATTATTGGAACACAAATCTTTTCTATACTTGGTCTTTACTCAAGGGTGATCTATTATCCGCTTGGAAAAGACGCTCCATGGGGCTTTACCAGAATCAGCGGTTCAACAAATGACGCAGGTCTGGAAAAGCCCTTTGTAGCAATTAACACATCTATTCCGATTCCGTGTCAGGTTTTTGCTGCAGCTCATGAGCTATATCATATATGGTATGAGCAGAACCCTGACATTCTTCCGGGTAATTTGCTTGACGAAAAAGGTAAAGCTATTAACGAGAAAAAGGCAAACAGATTTGCAGCTGAGTTTCTTGTGGATGAAACAATGTTACGTCAAGAGATCAGTATTTATAGGATAACCAAAATAACTATTAAAGAGGTATTACAACTGGCAGAACTCTTTACAGTACCATATCAGGCAATGGTTAAGCGTTTGCATGAGATCGACTTGATAAGTGATATTGAAAAGATAAAGATGCTTTCCGAATCAGACGAATCGATTTCAATACACAGAAGAATATATGCAATTTCTGAAGGGGAAGCCGATGAAAAGATAGCTATCGATAACCTTGCAGAGCTTTCGGTGAATGCGTATGAGGCAGGATTGGTTACATTTGAAAAATTGGATTATCTTTTAGAAATATGCGGTTTGAAACCGGAGGATCTTGGAATCTTCAAAAAAAGTACCAGCACATTTCCTTCAGATAACGAATTAGACGAGATCATGGAGGAAGACGAATGATAGATGCTATGATTGTTGATGCTGATCTGTGCATTAAATTGGGCGGCAGCAACAAATATCGGTTTTTGTATGATCTTCTTCCGCTAATTTCAAAAAAGATATATATTCATACTCATGCTCGCGGTGAAGTTTTGATGCCTCCTTCTGCGGTCAGCCAATTGAATGATTTAATCAATGAAGGGATTATTCAAGTAGTCAACGAAAGTGGGCTGGAGGCTAAAGATCGTGCTGTGTTTGACGCAGCATATCGTAATTTGGAAAGAGTGATGATAAATCCAAACCAACCTAGAAAAAACAAAGGCGAGACGTGCTCATTAGCATATGCCAAAGCAACAGGTATTCCGGTATTTGCTACGGATGAGAAGAATCTCCAGCCGATTATTGATTCACAGTTGAATACGGGCATAGATAATATTGTTTGTTTGCGAATTGTGGATATCATTCAAAAGGCACATGATGGTGAAATCAATATCAAAAGAAAAGACTGTAAAGCACTTTGGATCATCGCCAGAAAAAACAAAGATACGTTTGATAAAGATATTTGGCCTATAGTATAAGTGTTCTATGTGGCACGAATGGACAATAAAAAAACCGTTGATTACATGTTTAATATAATGACATTCAAAATCTACGGATGGCGCTCATCGAATGGTGGGCGTTTTCTTTTTGCCTAAAATCAATTGAAGGAGGGATTCGTATAGAAGTCAAAATAAATAAGGAAATACGAAACTACACAGAATCAATGTTTTTCGGACTGTCGATGAGACAGTTCTTTTTTGCTTTGATAGGAGTCGCGGTCGCAGTATTGATGTACTTCACCCTGAAATCAAATCTCGGAGTGGAAACTCTTTCGTGGGTATGTATGCTCGGAGCAGCGCCGTTCGTTGCGATGGGATTCATCAGCTACAACGGTATGCCCGCGGAACAGTTCGCCTTGACCTGGATCAAGAGTAAATTCCTTGAACCGCAGAAGGTCAAGTTCGAGTGCGACACATTCTATCACGAAGCAGTTATGAAGTCCTCAAAGAAGGAGGTAAGACAGTTATGATGAAATCACTGAAGAATATGCTGAAGCAGGATAAGGAAGCATATAGAGTTCCTAAAACTGTCCACGACTACATCCCCATATCGGGGGTGTATGAGGACGGCATATTCAAAGTAGGAAACAGATATACAAAGATGTTCAAGTTTGAAGATATAAACTACCTCGTGGCGAGCAAGGAGGATAAGGAGACGATGTTTCTCGCTTACTCTGAACTCCTCAACTCCCTGGACAGCGGAGCAACGACAAAACTGACTATCAATAACCATAAGCTCAACAGAAACGATTTTGAAAGAAATATTCTTATGCCCGAAAGGGACGATGATCTTGAAGTGTATCGCAGAGAGTATAACGATATGCTCAGAGATAAAGCCGCAGACGCCAACGGAATAGTTCAGGAAAAGTATCTGACTATCTCCATTGCAAAGAAGGATATAGACGAGGCGAGAACGTACTTCTCAAGAGTCAGTTCAGACCTCGTCGCACACTTCAATGCCCTCGGCTCAAAATGTTCAGACCTCGACGTTACGGAACGCCTCCGTATCCTCCACGACTTCTACAGACCGGGAGAGGAGGTGTTCTTCAGATTCGATCTCAAAGAAATGACTCGCAAAGGACACGACTTCAAGGACTATATCTGTCCGGACAGTATAGAGCGTTTCGACGACTACGTTAAGCTCGGAGATAAGTTTGCAAGAGTTCTATTTATCAAGGATTTTGCCGCGTATATCAAGGACAGTATGGTATCCGAACTCACGGAACTCAACCGTAACCTTATGCTCTCGATAGATATTATGCCGATCCCTACGGATGAGGCGGTAAGAGAGGTCGAGAACAGACTTCTCGGGGTGGAGACTAATATAACTAACTGGCAGAGAAAGCAGAATCAGAACAATAACTTCTCTGCAGTAGTTCCTTACGATATGGAGCTCCAGAGGAAGGAGAGCAAAGAGTTCCTCGACGATCTGACAACAAGAGACCAGCGTATGATGTGCGCGACGATAACTCTCGTCCACGTTGCCGATACGAAGGAACAGCTCGACTCCGATACAGAAGCGCTTTTGTCAACGGCAAGACGACATCTCTGTCAGCTTGCCGTCCTGAAGTTTCAGCAGATGGACGGACTCAATACGGTCCTTCCTATCGGATGCAGAAAGATAAACGTACTCAGAACTCTAACAACAGAAAGCCTCGCGGTCTTTATGCCTTTCAAGGTACAGGAGATAGGACACGAAAGAGGTATTTACTACGGACAGAACGCGATAAGCAACAATATGATAATCGCAAACAGACGACACCTTCTGAACGGCAACTCGTTCATACTCGGCGTCTCCGGTTCAGGTAAATCCTTTACGGGCAAATGCGAGATAACAAACCTTATGCTCGACGGAGACTCGGATATCATTATCATTGACCCCGAGCGCGAGTATTCTCCTCTTGTAAAAGCTCTAGGAGGATCTATCATCGACATCTCAGCGACGAGTAAGAATCATATAAACGCGATGGATATAAACAAAGACTACGGAGACGGAGAGGATCCCGTAATACTCAAATCAGAGTTCATTCTTTCTCTTTGCGAACAGCTCATAGGAAGCAGAAGTCTCGGTGCAAAGGAAAAGTCCCTTATCGACCGCTGCGCGATGAATATCTACCGCAACTTCAAGAGAAGAGGATATACCGGAACGGTGCCTACCCTCAAAGAGTTCAGAGCGGAACTTCTCAAGCAGGAAGAACCCGAAGCGCAGGATATAGCTCTTGCTATCGAGTTGTTCACCGACGGTTCTCTTGACACATTCGCAAAGAAAACGAACGTTGACGTCGACAACAGACTTATCTGTTACGATATCCTCGATCTGGGTAAACAGCTTCTTCCTATCGGTATGCTCGTAGTTCTCGACAGTATTCTGAACAGGATAACGGCGAACAGAGCGAAAGGCAAAAACACTTTCATCTTCATAGATGAGATCTACCTTCTGTTCCAGCACGAATACTCCGCGAACTTTCTGTTCACTCTCTGGAAGCGAGTCCGTAAGTACGGAGCCTTCTGTACCGGTATCACGCAGAACGTAGACGACCTTCTGCAGAGCCATACCGCGAGAACTATGCTCGCAAACTCCGAGTTCGTAATAATGCTCAACCAGGCGTCGACTGACAGAATAAAGCTCGCAGAACTTCTCAATATCTCCGATACTCAGCTCTCATATATCACGAACGTAGAAGCCGGACGGGGGCTTATGAAGGTTGGATCCGCTCTCGTTCCGTTCATCAACAAATTCCCGAAGCACACAAGACTCTATCACCTGATGACGACCAAACCGGGTGAGACCGAATAAGGAGGTGAGGGACAATGAGTGAACTGAAAGATCATCCTCAGATAACAGAGCTTATGGAGACGCTCGACAAGAACGATATGCACAGAGAGAAGAAAGAGGTCGAAGCACTTGTCGACTATATCGGCGATATGGAGAAAACGCTCACCGAAATGCTCAAGGAAATGCAGAGCATGCGGCGTGAGATAAACCTTATCCACAACAACACACTAAGAGCAAAATGTCAGAACCTTGTTCAGAAGACGGACGGCAAGATCAGGCAGGCGCTCTCCGTAGTAGGAAAGGTAAAGGACAATCTTATCAAGTCAGCTTCAAACGCGGTAAAAGCGTTCAAGGAGAAAGGCAAAGAAGCGTTCAAAAAGGCTTTCAACGCTATGAAGATACCCGCAACTCTTGACAAGCTCGGAAAGATGTTCGGAAAACTCTCTGCGGATCTCTCGCAAGATTCAAAGCAGCTTTCTTCTATGCAGTCCGAACTCAACAGCGCAAAAGGACACTTTAAGAATGTCGGAAGACTCTTGATAGGCAAAGAGGCAAAAGAATCGAAGGACAAGGCTGACCGCGGAACTCTGAACAGACTCGGAAAACTCTTTGAGAAACTTGGAAGAGGTTTTTCGTCTCTTGAAAAGAAAGCGTACGACAACGCAGACAAGATCAGAGTGGACAAAGTCAAGCAGTCTGTCAAGAGCGATCTTGATTTCATAAAAGGAAGTTCTCCGGACAGACAAAAGACCGCTCCGGAGAAAGGAGCGGTAAGGTAATGGGAAAGATACTTGCATTTATTGCTGCTGTGTTTACCCTGTTCAATTCGATAGGAGGAAGATCGTTACCCGAATCGAGAGTGGAAAAGGTACACGTTCACTCTCCCGGAGTATTGATAAATGTCAGAGAGCCGACCTGCTCGAAGACGGGACTGTCGGAGGTAAGATGTATCGAATGCGGAGAGATACTCGAACAAGAAGCGATACCGGAGTACGAACACACCTTCAGCGGGTATGTTCTGATACAGAAAGCGACACTTGATACAGATGAGATCTACCGCGACTATTGCACCGTATGCGGAGAAGTCAGAGACGAAACGGTAAAGACGTATGAGCAGAAGATAGGTGAAGAACAAGCCGTCCGGGGTAACCTCGGGCGGCTTTTGATCCCCGATGTTGAAATAGACGTAGCTTTGTTCTCCGCATACTCAAACGCACAGCAGATAGTAGACAACTATGACTCTGCTGCTTATCTGGATTGGGACGACAAGCCTGACGTAATGATAGCGGATCACGACTTTCAGGGGTTCACTATGATACGGTACGTTGATGTTGGGAGTACAGAAGCGTACATCGTCTCATCGAACGGTACAAGGACGTTTCGCTGCATAGACCTTATCCCGAACGCGATCAATACTTTATCCGATCTTGTCTATCCCGATATGACGTCCGTCTTTGACGCATATACGGGCAAGTATTTAATGTATACCTGTAACGGAGACGGACAGAGCGTTACGATAACCGTGTGGGAAGAAGTTTTCTGAACCGGAGGTAAAGCGGCATGAAGGATATTAAGACAAAGGGATCGAAGAAGGATATCCGTGTACTTGACAAGAGCGCAGATCTTGCCGCGAAGATGAAAAGAGGCCTTTCCAAATCGAAAGACACGGCGAAGAACCTATCCGACGACAGCAAGATATCCGCACAAGAGTACGCGCAGGATAATATCAAGTATGCGGCTGAAGACGTAACCAGAAAGACTGCTCACGCTTCAAAAGAGACAGTCAAAAAGGGTTATGACGGAGGCAAGAGACTTGTACGGGAGATAAAACAGAAACGCCGCAATGCCGACAGCATAAAGAAGACGGCAAAGTCTACCGGAAAAGCAACGACAAAGACAATTAAGAGGAACATCAAAACCGCGGGAGAGTCGGCTAAAAAGGCGGTCAAGACCGCAGAGCGTACAACGAAGACTACTATCAAGACTGCAAAGCAGGCTGAGAAAACCGCAAAGCAAACTGCAAAAGCGGCGAAGAAAACGGCGCAGATGGCGGCGAAGGCGGCGAAGAAGTCAGCTGAAGCGGCAAGGGCAACAGCCAAAGCTGCCGCAAAGACTGTTAAGGCGGCAGTCAGAGTTACGATCGCTGCAGTAAAGGCGACGATAGCGGCTGTAAAAGGACTTGTTGCGGCGATAGCCGCCGGAGGATGGGTTGCGGTAGTTATCATACTTGTGATAACTATGGTAGCGCTGATCGTCGGTTCCGGTTTCGGTCTTTTCTATTCCGGAGGGGGACACTCGGAGAGCGGTATGGATATGCAGACGGCAATAACCGAGATCAACAACGAGTATCTTAACAAGATAGAGGAGATAAAGAGTTCAAACGAACACGACGTTCTCGAGATGAGCGGGAGCCGTGCCGTATGGTCCGACGTTCTCGCTGTTTACTCTGTAAAGATAGCCTGTGATCCGGAGAATCCTCAGGAGGTCGCTACTATGGACTCGGACAAACTCGAACTTCTTAAAGAAGTCTTTTGGGATATGAACGTAATTGACTACAGAACGGAGACGTTGGAAGACACCGTGATAACCGAGACTGACGACGGTAACGGGAATATATCCGAGACTGAAGAGACTCAGGAAAGAGTACATTTGTACATTACTGTATCACACAAGACAGTCGAAGAGATGGCGTCTGAATACGGTTTTACAAGCGAACAGAACGATCAGTTAGCTGAACTTCGTGACGAGCGAAACAAAGGGTTATGGGATCAATTCCTATACGGTATTCGAGGCGCAAACGGAGACATTGTTGCTATGGCTCTGACTCAGATCGGAAACGTGGGAGGAGAGCCTTACTGGAGTTGGTACGGCTTTTCGAGCAGAGTCGAATGGTGCTGCTGTTTCGTTTCCTGGTGTGCTGACAGGTGCGGTTACATTGAATCCGGAGTCATACCTAAATTCGCCGGCTGCGCTCCTGCTGTTGAATGGTTCAGAGAACGGAACGAATGGCAGGACAACACCTACACTCCCAAAGCCGGGGACATCATATTCTTCGACTGGCAGGAGAACGGGCTTACCGGAACTGCGGATCATGTGGGCATTGTTGAAAAGGTGGAGGACGGAATTATCACAACCGTTGAAGGCAACACGGGAGACAGCTGCGCAGAGAGGCATTATACAATTGGACATTTTGAGATCTTTGGTTACGGTTTACCGAGTTATTGATGAAAAATGGCTCGGCAGTTCATTAAAACTGCCGAGCCGAGTTTATATAATAGAAATATGGGGGTATCCTTAATTTTGGAGGTATTTATATATGAATGAAATTGACAAAAGATTAAACGGTTACAAAGAACATTTGATACTTGACGAGAAAAGCGAAGCGACGATCAGTAAGTATTTACACGACGTGTCTGTATTCTTAACCTGCCTTGGGGATCAAGAAATCAGCAAAGAAACAACGATCCGATTCAAAAATTCTCTCGTTGATGAAGGTTATTCGATCAGAAGCGTTAACTCAATGATCGCATCTTTGAACAACTATCTTGAATTTATCGGGAGGAATGATTGCAGAGTCAAAAGTATTAAGACGCAGCGCCAGTTATTTTGCCCGGAAGAACGAGAGTTGACTTACAATGAATATGAGAGACTTGTTACTACGGCACAAAGGCAAAAGAACGAAAGATTGTCCTTATTGATACAGACTATTTGCGGAACCGGTATCAGAGTAAGTGAGTTGAAGTTCATCACAGTTGAAGCGGCGATGAACGGAGAAGCTCATGTCAGGTGTAAAGCAAAAGACAGAAAGGTGTTCATCGTGAAGAAACTTCGAAAACTCTTGATAGCGTTTGCAAAATCACACGGGATCAAGAGCGGTTCGATCTTCATTACGAAATGTGGAAACCCGATGAATCGCTCAAACATCTGGCGGGAAATGAAAAAACTCTGCCAGATGGCGAGGGTATCGCCTGACAAAGTTTTTCCACATAATTTAAGACACTTGTTTGCAAGGGTGTTTTATAACATCGAAAAAGATATTGCCAAGCTCGCAGATATCCTCGGCCACAGCAGTATTGATACGACGAGAATATATATTGTTTCAACCGGTTTTGAGCATAGAAAACGTATGGAAAGCATGAGGTTGATTATTTAGTAATCTTGAGCTTGCACAACATAATATGGATTATGTTGTATGAAAAAAACAAAAGGACCTTCTTTCAAACCGGATACTTGTTTTTTCAAAGCTAAAATAAACAATTTGAAGCCTTTTGGATCGAAAGGCTTTTTAGTCGTGCTATATTATAGGAAAAACACGATCAGTTTATACTATAATACATATATCTTTCGCTTTATGTCGAAGAAAAGCACTTGAAAAAAAGAAAAATCAAGTGTATACTATAACTTGATTAATACATAATCCATATTATGTTGTAATAAGCAAAGATAAGGAGATGACGTTTTGGTGGAAGAAGTAATTCTATATTGTGCTCATTTAAGAAATAGTTTGTTATATAATAGACAAAATTCTCTTAGTCAGAAAGAGTATTTAGGCGATTGGATTTCAGAAATAGATAGTTACAATTTCGAAGAGAGTATTAATGATTGGTATAGACAGCTATTTGACCATATATGTGAATTGATGCCCGATTTCTATGTTAAGACAATAATTGTGTACGAAGATAAACTGGGAAAAGTTAAGCGAATCGAATACATGTATTATGAAAGATCTGTTTTATTTGATGATATAACTAATACAAGTATTATTATACACAAACAATAAGAATGCTACAGCATTGAGTACTTACTCATTTTTTATCTTTCTTTAGGGATAAATGATGAGCATTTTTTTATTTATCCCTTTTTATGTGCATTATCCCATTTTATTGATTTTTAATAGTTAGAATGGTATTATTAATACGAATTTATTATAAAAGTTGGCGTAATATGTTGTACAAAGTTTCCGAACGGTTGACGGATAGGTTAATAACTAAAGGGGTTATAACCCAAGAGAACAAAGATATTTATATTTACGGATTTCAATTATCTATATCTTTTTTATTAAGTACAATTTCTATTATTCTAATCGGTTTATTAATAGGTAGATTATCAGAAACCGCATTATTTTTAATAATTTACATACTTTTGCGGAGTTATTCTGGCGGATATCATGCCAACAGTTATATTGCCTGCTTTGCTATAACAATAGGAGTTTATTTTTCTGTAATACTTCTTTCTGAACTTATAAGTGTCAATACTATTTCGTATATAATTCTGTCTATTATAGGGATTGTGCTTCTTGCTTTACTTGCCCCTGTTAGAAATATTCATAAAAAGATATCATCGAAAGACGGTATCAAATACAAAATAATCAGCCTATGTTTATATATTATCTTCATTGTATTAGGTATGTTTTTATCAACTAAAGATGTTAAACTTGGAAATACTGTATTCTTCGCGCTTTGTGCGGATCTAATCAATTTGTTCCCTAACTGCTTACGCAGAAATACAATTAAAATTAAGGAGGAAGAAAAATGCTTGAAATGATTTTAGCGAAGTTTGCAATGTGGGCAGCTTCTATAGGTGCAGGAACAGCATCATCATGGAATAACTATCAGCCCACAGAGCCTGAAAGAATCAAAAACAGATAAACAAAATCGGGGTGTACAAACACCCCGATCCTGTTTATATATGATCGTTCATGTATAGATTTATCCGTTGTTGACAGGAAATCCTTTTCATGTTACACTATTAATTGATCATACATAGAGGTGGAATAATGTTGAAAGTATGCGTTTGCGATGATAGCGTTGAATTCGTCAGGATTTTTATTAATCAATTTGATTTTGTGTGTAAAAGAGTTTTTTCTGATTACATCAAGTATGACTTTATAGGAGCATTCAACAGCGCCTCCGAAGTATTAGATTATATGAACAAATCAACAGTTGACCTTTTATTTTTAGATATAGACATGCCCGAAATGAATGGTTTTGAATTAGCTAAAAAAGTGACTAAAATCAATCCTAATGTTATGATTGTATTTGTATCCGGGCATGATCATTATGTCTTTGAAGTTTTTGAGTTTTCTCCTTTCGGATATCTGAGAAAAGCAAAAATAATGGATGAACTTCCCGTACTTGTCAAACGTATAAAAGAAACAGTAGAAAGAAAAAGTGTTCGTGTCGACTTGGATACTGTGAAAGGTCAAGTATCAATAGCGGTAAAGGATGTTGTGTATATTAAGTCAGAAGGTAACTATTATAAAATCATTTTTAATAGTGGAGATAGTATCCTCTGCAGAGGCACTCTGTCCAGTATTGAAAAAATATGGACACAATATGATTTTTTCAGAGTGCACGCTGCATACATTGTCAATTTAGATTTTATTCAATCTGTTCGAAACAATGAATTAATTGTTGGCGAATACAGCGAAGTAATACCGATATCTCAGCGAAGGCTCGCCTCATTCAGAAAAGAATATGCCGCATTTACATTAAGGAGATTTGATATATGATAAATACAATTGCTGAAATTATGGCTACCGCAACGGACACCATTTTCCTTTTGTGGTATGTTCCTAATTTTTTGAGCACAAAGTTTTATGAAAAAAAGAACATTAAATTTATATTTTTGCCTGCCCTACTTTTGCTCTTCGAACTTAGTGCAGATTATCTTTTACCCGGATTTAGTTTGGTAGTAATGTTTTTTCATATTGCTATTGCGTTGGTCTATGCTTTACTAATATGTGAAAGAAAAGTATTCAAGGCTATAATTGCAACCGCGAGTTACATTTTAGCGATAATGTTTGTGGGCAGTATAGTTTATACATTGATTTCTTTTATAGTCGGAGATAAAGCAGATGCATTTCAAGGAAACAGTTCACATGCGCGCGTCGTTTATCTCGTTATTTGTAAATTAACGGAGTTCATTATTTATAAGGTGTGTTTGCTTGCTTTTAATAAGAGCGGGGCTACCGATTGGAAGAGTAGTGTATTTTTCTCTATATACATGGTGTTAAATGTAGTAGGCCTTGGCGCTGTTATGAGTATTTCTTTAGATGATACAGATGGGAATTTGACAATTCCCATAATAATAGTATTAGCAGTTTTGACCATATCTGTATTCTTTGTATTCTTCTTTGTCCAAAAACTATTGAAGGCACAGCAAATTGATTTTGAGTATAGATTTATTGAAGAAAAAATCGAATCCGATAAAAAAATACTCGAGGAGTCTAACAGAGCATATGAGAATATGAATGAAATCAAGCATGATCTAAAGAATCATTTGACCATTATAAATGGCAAAATTAAGGACGGAGATTTGGTTTCTTGCGAAAAATATATTGAGAATATATACTCTAACATAGACAATATAGGTAGTGTTGTTCATACAGGAAATGACGTTGTAGACTATATGATAAACTCAAAATTCGAACATAATGGGGATATTAGTGTAAAAATATCAGGAAGCGCTGAAATAGTTAATACTATTCAAGACACAGATATTGTCGGATTGATTGGAAACATTTTGGATAATGCGTTGGAAGCTGTCAATAAACTTGATGACAGAGCGAAAAAAAGGATCGAGTTGTATTTTTTAAAGAAAAATAATAACAGAATTATTCTTTGTAAGAACAGTATTGATCATCTGGTCCTTGATCAAAATATGCAACTGCCAAAGACAAAAAAAGGTCCTCAACACGGATATGGAAGTAGAATTATTAATTCAATTGCACAAAAGTATGGTGGATTTGTTGAGTACAAAGATGATGACAGCATGTTTTGTATTCAAGTTATTCTCCCTGAATAAAATAAGTAAATAATCATCATAAGCATCAAGTATAATACTTGGTGCTTTTTGTTTCTTAATAGGCATAATAGCTAATGATTTCCTTATTACAAAGAGTATTGAGAGAATCTATTGTTTTGTTTTATTCAAGTAATTTATCCCTTTATTTGTGCATTATCCCATATAGTTGAAAAACAAAAACTAAAAAGTTAAAATAAAAATGTCGAGAGAATGGAACCACATATTTGTAATAAGTTTGTTGCTAATATATTTGGTTATTCATTCATACTAAAAACAAAAACACAATGGGGGACATCAAAATGAAAAAGACGATCAAATTACTGGCACTATCACTCGCAATACTGTTTTGTTTTCAGGTGATCCCGGCGTTGTCATATAAAATAATGGCAGTAAACGCCGGGCTGATTAAGCCTGATATCGAGAATAGTTTGGAGGAATTGGATGATGCTGCTATTCTCTACGAGGATGAGAGCAAAAGAACCGAGAATGAAAAGCATTATGTAATGAGCGACGGCACAATGACCGCTCTTGTATATTCGACGCCGGTTCATTATCTTTCCAACAATGGTCAGTGGGAAGATATAAATAATACTTTGTCTTTCGAAAGAGCGGATGAGAGAGTCGATGGTGACTTCGACGGATACACAAATGAAGCATCGGATCTCAAAGTCAAACTTGCAGACAGCCTTAAAGACGGCGTAATTTTCAAGATCACAGATGATGAAGGCGAAATTGTCTGGAAGATAAATGATTCGAAGAACGATAACTCTTCCACTTCATCAATCAGCGGTTCTGCAAATACGAATGAAGTCGCATCGAAAGTCGAAATATCAAATGCAGACGACATTAGGTCATCAGAGGCAAAATATACAGGCGCTCTTGAAGGAGCGGATATTTCGTACAAACTTACTCCCGGCTCTCTGAAAGAGGACATCGTTGTAGATGAACGCGCAGATGAATATGAGTTTTCTTTTGCTATGCTTTCCGAGGATCTTACACCTGTTTTGAATGATAACGGAAGCGTAAGTATAATAGCAGAGAATGGCGAAGAAAAGTACTTTATTCCTGCTCCTTTTATGTACGATGCAGATGGAAAAGCCTCTGAATCGGTCGAATACAAGGTTGAAGAGACTGGCAAAGGAGAGTATTCTTTTAAGGTTGTTGCTGATTCTGAATGGATAAATGATGCGGAAACGATTCTTCCGGTTACAATAGATCCAACAATTCATGTATCAACAAATTACTATTCCATAGTTGATGCGACTGTTTCATCAAGTTCTCCGGATTATACTTCAAACAGCAGTCCCAGCGTATCTGTCGGACATTCAAATAGCGGCACGAACAGAATATATTATGCAGTAAACTCCTTGCCTGATATGAAATCATCAGATAACATTATCTCGGCTATTATTCACTATGAATTTCTCGGAGGTACAAGCAATAAACCGTATTATGTTCATAACGTAATTGACAGTACGTGGTCTGCGAACACGGTTACGTGGAACAATCAGCCTCAGTATGAATCTGAACCAATAGATTATACGACATCAAGGAGCGATTTGACCGAATTCGGCAGAACGGGTGTAGAGTTTAATATTACGCGCGCTATGAAGAGTTGGTATCATGACGGCAAACAAACTCACGGTGTGGTAATAAAGAGCGACGAAACTCAAAATTATTCCGTAATGCTTCTCTCTGCAAGGCTCGGAAACACTAATTCATTTCTTGCTGTTAGATATAGAAGCAATATTGGTCTCGACAATACACTTTCATATACGACTGTAGATGCGGGTGATTCAGGAACGCTTTATGTAAATAACATCACCGGTTCAACAGTATTAACAAGGGAAGATATTGCTTCTGACGGAACGACAATGCCGTTTAACATTTCACATTATTACGGCGGCACGATGAACTCCTCTATGTACGTTTCTGATATGAGAATAGGTACCGGGTGGAAACTGAATATTCAGGAAGCAATTAAATCAGCAACCGGGGGATATGTATATATAGATCAGAACGGAGCAAATCACTACTTCATTGAGAGTAATGGCACATATACCGATGAAGACGGTCTCGGAATGGTGTTTGAAGAAACTGATAATGGATTTAAAATTACATTTTCCGATGATTCATATAAAATGTTTGAGTCAATGGGTTCAGCTGCTTATCTAACCTCCGAAACAAATTCTGATAGAAAAACAATTACATACACATATGATGACGACTTTTTCGGGCGGATTATTTCTGTGACCGATCCCGACGGTCAAACAGCAACACTTTCATATACCAACAACTATCTGTCAGCAATAACGTACAACAACAGAACCATAACATATTCGTATGATTCCTATGGCAAGTTGACAGGAATTTCAGATACTTTGTTTGGAGGGAACGTTGCGACATATGCGTATGATTCGAGCAGTACGCGCGGCGAAATGGTTTTCACAACCGACAGAACCGGTATGACTGTTTCCATTAATTATACCGACGCAACAAAATGTGTTCCGTATAATACAGAATCTGTAAAGTGGAAGTATTCTGCGAACGGAACAGAGAACGGAGCAGAGTTCTCATATAATAACGGCGCTTCCACAACAGTTCTGTACTATGGACTTGACGCTATTAAGAGCACCTCGGACGACATAAATACAACATATGTTTTTGACCACTACGGAAGAGCTATCAATGTGTATAATGAGGACATAAACGGAACAGTTCTCGGAACGAATATAACCGGTTACAGCGGTAATACTTCGCTTAATGAAAATAATAATATTTCGAAAATAGCGTCTACCGGCGCACAAAATGAAAATCTGGTTGACGGGGGTTTTTCTGCTTCTGATAATACTGTCAGTCTCACCACATCGACTGATGAATATTATCTTAGCAACAGTTCGACAAAGCTTGAAATCACGTCAGCGTCAGATAAAGCCGGAATGGAAAAATCGGTTGCTCTTGCGGCGGGTACATATACCCTTTCTGCATATGTTAAATCCACAGACGGTGTTACTAACGAAATCGGCATATGGGCTGATGATGCAAGCGGCAATGAAATATCTTCCGAGTTCAGCATATCAGAAACAAATGCAGATATAGAAAATGGGTGGGAGAGAATATATGTAACATTTACTCTTACATCTGCTGAAAATGTCACCCTAGGAATTGGTGTAAACAATGGCAGCGGAATGGTATATGTAGATGGAATAAAGCTCGAAAAGTTTAACGGTTTTACGCCGTCAGAATACAATATGCTTTCCAACCCCGGTTTTGAAAGCGGAACGACTTCATGGAGCGGGGCCGGAACGATATCTTACGCAGACAGTAGAAATGGCGTATCATCGCTTTCAATTATCGGCGACATTGCAACCGAAAAGAAGGAGTCCCAGACTGTAACGCTCAAATGTAAACCAGAAAGCTCATATGTTGTTTCGGGTTGGGCGAAGGCCTCGTCGACAATGAATGAAGCGGCTGTATTTGGCCTCGAAGCAACAGTCACATATAAAGCGCTCGGCCCTGATAAAATAATGTATACAGGACTAACGAAAACGATACCGATCCCGTTTTCAAAGCAAACAACAGAATGGCAGTATGTCGCAGGCATTATCAGAATTCCTTTATACGAAGACGGATATAAAACAAGTGAAATAACGTCAATTGCGGTAAGCGCAGTATATTCTAACAACATCAATACGGCGTACTTTGACGGTATAACTCTTAATAAATCCTCCGCCTTAACTGTCGAATACGATGAAGATGGTGAGGCAAACTCTTGCATTGTTGACGACAAACAATACGATATCGAAAAGAGTAATGAAAACGGAAATGAAATTGTAGAGTATAGTTTGAATGGGGTGTTGTTCAAAAGAGAAACGTATCATAATAATAAATTGATCAAAGTAGAAGACGGAGAGAATAACATTATTGCCGAATACTCCTATGATGACCATGGTAATATGATAAGTTCTACCGAAGACGGAGAGACAACCACGTATACGTATGTAAATGATTTGCTTTCAAGCGTAACAGCGAACGGAGTCACAACGTCATATACCTACGATACAAGCGACAGACAAACCGGAACGTCAAGAACAGCGTCAATAAACGGGACAACATATACATTAAATGATTCATCTTCTGTTCTTAACAGTCTTGGACTCACACTCTCCGAAACTGACAGCAGAGGAAAGACAGTATCGTATACATACGATTCGCAAAACCGTACGACCTCTGAAACCGATGCAAACGGCAATGTGACCAGATACACATATACGACCTCCGGTGACATTGCAAGTGAATATGTAGACGCTGATAACGACGGAGTTCTTGACACCGGTGAGAGTTACGTTTCTTACACGTATGACAGCCTTGGAAGAATATCCGGCATTGACGCAAACGGCATGGCATACACTCTTACGTGCAATGAGGCTGGACTTCCGTATCAAGTGAAGGTTGGCAATACAGCCATAGCAACTTACGCATACACCGGAGATTATTCCAAAAGAACGACTGTAACATACGCAAATGGTTTGACTGAAAGCTACGTTTATGATATACTCGGTAATGTAAAGGAGTATAACCGCGGAAACAATACTGTATGTACTTATGACTACGACGGCGATGGCAATCTGATTAAAAAGAATGATGTCGGTTCCGGTAAGATAACACAATATTTATACAATGCAAGTCGAGAATGCTTGCAGACAAGAATAACTCTTGATTCAACTACTCTTACAACATATACAAACGAAAGAGAGCAGGACGGAATATCATATTCTGACAACGTATACAAGATAGGAAATACAAGTTACACTTACACAACTGCTTACAATGAAGATACAGATGAGACGACTTTCACGCTTCCCTCCGGAGCGAGCGTATCAAGCGAGGAAGACGTTTTCGGCAGAAACGAATCGAAAACGATAACCGATGCGTCGGATAATACAATTCTGTCATATACATACGGATATGAGAACAGAACCGAGAGCGGAACAAATTACACCTCTGAGGCAGTATCTTCTGTAACAGTTTCCGATGGGACTGTATATTCGTACACATACGACGACAATGGAAATATATTAAGTGTAACGAGACCGTTTAATCAGAGTACAGATTACAATACTAGTTATCTGACAAATGGTAATTATATTACAACATATGAGTACGATGACATCGGAGAACTGATTCGTGAAAACAACCCGATAGCGGGAAAAACGTGGACTTACAGTTACGACGGAAACGGTAATATACTCACAAAGAAAGAGTATACATATACGGCCGGCAGCCTTCCTGCAAACCCGAACAGCACCAAGACTTACGCCTACGGCAACAGCGGATGGGGCGATCAGCTGACGTCGTACAACGGAGCGACCATCACATACGACGCGCAGGGAAACCCACTTAACTGGGGAGACTATACGACAGTCACATGGGATGGCAGACGGCTTGAATCGCTTGACGACGGTGACGAGATTATTTCCTTCGTATATGACGACACCGGAAGAAGAGTAAAGACTCTGTTTGACGGAGACGACGGGGTCGAATATATATATGATGACGAAGGAAAACTGATAAAAGCCGACGCCCTCGTATATTTCTATGGCGAAGACGGTGCTCCTATTGGATTCAAAAAAGGCAGCGTAAATTACTACTACAGATTCAACCTTCAGGGAGACGTAACCGGACTTGTCAATTCAAGCGGCGATATCGTAGCAACATATGAATACGATGCTTGGGGAAATGTAGATATTAAGTTTTATACAAACGTTGTAGCATATGCTGCGGCAAACAGGAACGTATACCGCTATCGCGGACAATACGGATATGTTTATGATAGATTTACAAATCTCTACTACCTCCAGACAAGATTCTACGATCCTAAAGTCGGTAGATTTCTCAATGAAGATGATCCTGATTACCTCTGTGCTTCAGGTACTACACTTGGTGGAAATCTTTATGCTTATTGCGAAAATGACTATATCGATTCTATTGATCCAAACGGGTGTGCAAGATTAATTGGATTTGGAGTACAAATATCAATATCAGCTTCTATAGCGGGTGTCTCTTTAGGGGTTGGTCTTGAATTAGTATGGTATACTAGTTCTCAAGTGAATATGCATGGACAATCTAGGTGGATTCCATACGTGTATTTTTACGTAGAAGGTGGATATAGTTTTAGTGGAGGAAAAAACGCTATAACAAAAATAATAAATACACTTAAGAAAAACCCCAAGCAACTATTTAGCAAACCAAGTTTCAATGCAGGAATATCTTTCTTCTTAATATTTGGATACTCTAATTTTAAGGATTCAAGAAATTATACTGGACCATTCTACAGTGGCGGATTTGCATTTTGGGGCTTTAGGGCATATAGTTCATATTCATCAACTTGCTTTACTGTAGGAGTAGGAAAATATTGGGGTTCTGGTGGCGCGATAATATCTTATAGTTATTATTGGCAGTTAACTGGTTATGGAAATGTATTTTCGTCCTTATATAATGGGGTGAAATCGAGGGCATAAGTAATGAACAATTATAAGCTGTATTACGATTGTAAAGTATATCTGCCTTCTCCGCTGTATTTGATTCCTTTGATTATATGCTCATTGGGAATATACCTATTGGTCAATCTAAAAAATCCGTATGTTATCAAAAAAGGTATACTAATATGTTTTGGTGCAGTGTTCACAATTGCAGGGACTGTCTCTTTAGTAGTATCAATTATTGGTTATGCTCATATGTACAAAAACGTGTTTTTAGAGTATAAAAAAAACAATTACAGAGTTGTTGAAGGCGAAATTGAGCATTTAAAAGTTCTTCCTTTTGGCGGTAATGGAGCGGATCAGTTTACTGTTAATTCAATACAGTTTGAGATCGACGGAACCCTTTCGCCTGGGTATCATAAACGAGCTGCTAAAGGTGGAATAATCAAATCAAATGGTGTTAGAGTTAAGATCTACTATATTAATTATCTAGGTACCAACTATATAATGAGAATTGAAGCAATTGATGAAGACTATAATAATAATCCTATTGTTTTGCCACCATCATAGTCAGAGAGCTAATTTGATTTGCGGAATAGTATAAATTATGATGTATGATTGCTTGGTTTATTTAATAATTACGACCATTATAAATAATATGGTATGCAATCCAAAAGATCAAGACAGAGATAGAGGTTATTATTTTTTAGTTAAATTTCCGCGTTTGTTGTTAGGTTGCTTATTGCTTTTTCCTTCGAAGAAGTATAAATATAAAGTTGAGTTATTTGCTTTTATATCTCAACTATCTATGTGGATCTATATGATAGTTGTTTTGATACTCTTTAAGTTGCAAAAAGCAAACACAATCTATTTTCGTATTACAATCGGCGGTAGATATTTGTTTATTCCATTAGTAATGACTTTTTTCTTTGGCTTTTGCTCGATAATTAATCATATACTATGGAAAAACAAGAAAAAGAAGAATTAGAATATTGAAATAATCCCCCTAAGGCAGATAGGAAAAGAGAAACTCTGCTTTAGGGGGATGTTTATGTTTCAATTGCCACACTAGTATTTCATTAGAATCAGACAACATTTTAATATGTTTACATTCGAGGATATTGATATCATTGAACAAAGCGCGATAAGATACGATTCGTAGAAAGAATCGCAAACATAATCTAAATATGTTGCCGCCTGTTCTCCGCCTTAATTATCCCATTTATAATGCATTATCCCATCATATTGACAGAAGGCAAATATATATTTAGAATGATTATGGTGGTTCCAATAGATTACTACAAGAAAGGAAATAAAAACTATGATTTGATAATAAATATCTAGTTGCCTGATATATATTATAATAAAAATCATTACTAAGGAGAGCTGAACAATGAAAAAAATGATCTCATTACTAATAGCAATAATAATGATTATCAGTTGTATGACCGTTACTTCATTAGCAGTCACAGAAGGCAAGTGTGGCGAAAATGTAACGTGGCGACTCGAGGGCGGAGTCCTGACTATCTCCGGCAGCGGCGCGATGTGCGACTATCTTTGGGGCACGAACATTCCTAAGGAACAGCATTCCCCGATTTATCCGTTCAGAGACGATATCGTCCGCGCGGTAATCGAATCCGGCGTTGAAACGATCGGCGCAAGTTTCTTTGAGGACTGCTCTAATCTTGCCGAAGTTTCTATCCCCGAAACAGTAAAGACGATAAAAGAAGCTGCGTTTTTGGGGTGCTCCTCTCTTGACTCGGTCGAGCTCCCCGACAACGTTACCGAGATAGGCGACAGGGCGTTTATTTCATGTAAGAATCTCGCGGAAATAAACCTGTCGAAAGGACTCGAATACATTGGTGAGTATGCGTTTCAATACTGCAGAAAGCTCGACAGTATAAAGTTTCCGTCATCTTTGGAGGAAATAGGCGTCGGCGCTTTCAATGACAGTAAATTATGGCATATCGAATTTTCGGAAGGGCTTAAAAAGATCGGTCCTTGGGCGTTCAAGGGTTGTGGCGATTTTGACGAAGTCGTTCTTCCAAGAAGCATTGAAGAGATAGGTGAATACGCCTTCAACGGTTTTCTTGCGGACAAAATGCTCATTCAGAATACGCTTAAGAAGCTTGGCAAGTACGCTTTTTCGAATTCTAGTATTTTTGAATTCTATTACAACGGAACACGCGAGGAGTTCATAGCGTTCCGCGATTCCGTCAGGGCTGAAGGATGCGGCGTCGGAAACGATGAGTTTCTCAGCGCCGACGTAATATTCGTCGGAACAAGACCTAACCTCCCCTGGGGAGATCAGTTCATTGTCAAAGAAGAACCGACTTTGGACAGTCACGGCGTGATCCAGTATCTGTCACCTTTCGGCAGAGTAACGAGCGAGGTTGAAACCCCGAAACTCGCGGACATCAATGATGACGATAGCCTTGATATGAAAGACGTACTGATGATGAGAAAAGCGGTAGCTGGTGTTACTGAACTGGCAGACGAGCAAGTATTAGCCTCAGATTTGAATTATGATTATGGCTTAAACCTTAAAGATGTGTTGATGCTTAGAAAAATACTGGCTGGCGTTATAGGATGAATAACAGTACTATTTATACAAATATTTGACCAATAAATAAATACACATATCAGGAGAATAACATGAAGAACTATCGAAAAATAATAATCAGTATATTTGCTCTAGTATTATCATTTCAAATATTAACAATGGGTGTATTGGCTGCAAACAATAGTGAGGCTTTTACGCAAACCTCTGAAGACGAGGAATACTACGGCTATGAGGAAGACAGCTATGAATGGATAACATCTGTTCCAGAAGAGGAAGAGAATTCAATTAACAGCAATGATTCTTACCAAATAAGCACACGAGATCTACCTTCAAGTGTAGACTTAAGTCAGTCTATTTATTTTCCTCCTATTGGGAACCAAGGATCAGTGGGATCTTGTTGTTCTTTTGCGACTACATATTATCAGTACACTTATGAAGCGAATAAACTTGACGGCGTTGCTACGAATTCAGATATGTCGAATGTCTATTGCCCACAGTGGCCTTATTCGTTACAATGCTTAGGGAATTATGAAAGAGGCACTACTTTTGAAGGAAATTATGAGGTATTAAAAGCATTAGGGGGACTAAAGTATTCTGACTATAATCTATCCAATATAAATACCCCAACAAAATTTGCAACGTATTGGCACAATGGTTCTGCTGAAAAGAAAGCGGCTTTAAATAAAACTTGTTCGTATTATAAGGCAACTGCTGATTGTACAAAACACAAACCTGATAATACAATCGGAGAAGACTTAACCCCCATTCAATTTGATGGAGGAATTGATACAAATCAGAAGTTAATATCAATAAAGAATAAGCTAAATCAAGGATATGTGTTAACTGCTCCAGTAAGATTTAGAAACCGCGTTACAAGAACAGCTACAAATGGAGAAAAAATCATCATATATACAAAAAATAGCCAAACCGGTCATGCTGTGACTATAGTAGGATATGATGATAATATTATGGTTGATGCGAATAACGATGGTAGTTATGAAGATTGGGAACATGGGGCATTTAAAATAGCAAATTCGTGGGGGACGGCGCGGACAGACCATAATAATGGGTATATTTGGGTACTGTATGACGCGTTGAATTGTATTAGTTATTGCTCAGATATTACATATAATCCAATAGATAGGGCACCATTCATTGATGTGTTTCATAATTCGAATTCATACGAAATTGTTACATACTATCTCTCTGTAGCAAATCGAACCAATTATATGATTGGAGAAGTATTTCTTTCGTTGCAGAATAAATATAAACTATCTATTTCTTACGGAGTAAAGCAAAATTCGACCTATATATATAGTGATGCATATCCGGCTTTACTCGTTTCTGGAGATAGCGTGCCAAACGGAACAGTCTTAACACCATATTATGGCTCGCTTGTGTTTCCTCTAACTCCAAGCACAAATTACGGGAACTATTATGATGACAACGATTGTTTCATTAATCTAATCCCGTTAACAGATTTCTCATATTCTCTCTCATCATACAAAGTTTATGATGATAAGAACTTATTAATAAATGAATCATTATTACCCGTTTCATTGAACACTTTGCAAAACAACTATACATATGTCGATACTTCAACTCAAATAGGTGATTTAAACTATGATTGGGTGTTTGACAATACTGATGTTAATTATATGAAGTCTTTTTTGGCAAGTGCGACAGTTCCATCCAATATTCAAAGATTCTTGGCTGATATCAATGGAGACGGATACTTAAGCGTTATGGATTTGGTTTTGTTAAAGCATCTTGTAAATGGGGATGATTTGTCCACATTAGATGAAGAAGATCTATTGTTGGAAATCCAATCAATATATTATTAATCGAGACAAATTAATGATGGGGGTATCAGAGATGAAAAAAGCAATTTCTCTTATCGTTTCATTAATTGTATTACTGAACTGCTTTGTTATTTGTCAAAGCTCATATGCAGTTAATTTTGATAATGATTCTGTATTTTACTCTAATTTTGACATTAGCCAAGATGAATTATCCGATATAATAAAAAACTTTGAGATAGATCCTTCTAACAAGCAAGCTGGTTTGGGATATGAGTTGGTGCTGACGGAAGAAGAATATATTAGTTATTTCTATACTGAAAATCGTGACGAATTTTTTCAAAGATGTGGATTTGCTGATGAAATGACGGGAATGCAATATGTCAGCGGACCGTATAAGTATGGAGAAGAAATGAGTGACGGTAAAATAACAACTTATTACCAGTTCTCAATTATGCCCGAGCAGTCGTCACTTTCCGGAGTGGATTATATGTTTTTTGCCGCGAAAATGATTTACGCTGCAGGGTATAAAGGGACACATAATGATAATCCTTTTCCTGGATTTTATAAAAACAGATATATGATAGATGGAAAGAACTATTATAATTTCACATATGAAAATGACGTTAATTTTGACGGATCATTCAACATTAAAGATTTGGCATTTTTGAAAAAATATATTGCTGGATCGGAAGACAGAATTAATAAGTTTGCTGCTGATCAAAATCAAGATGGTTATGTTAGTATTAAAGATTTAATTGATTTAAAAAAAGTCATCGCAAATGGATAATTGAGGCATGAATTTAGGGAATTAGTTAATGATGTAATAACTCACAACAGTTCTTTGATTAGTGATTCAATTCCTTTAATTGTTTTTTCATCACAGAGATATAAAAGCCGCACTATTCTGTTTATGTTTTGGCTTTGATTATTGATTTCGGGATAAAAGATTCTTTCGGTTGAGATAGATAAAGTTCTAATTATCCTAAACAATACATCATAACTAGGCTTTTTACCTTCATTTTCAATACGATATAAATACCTCTCAGTTACACCAACTCTATTTGCCAATTCTTCGACAGTATAATCAGATTTCTCACGGTAATATTTGATTATATCCCCTAATGTTTCAGTATTAGTATGCACTGTCAGTTCACCTCCATAAAAATTATATATTTTTGATATACTATGATAATGGCATAGTAATTCAAAAATACTGAACTTACAGTTCATAGTGATTTGAACTAAATAGCGAAACCCCGTAAAAAAAACGAAATTTGCGGGGGTACCGCCATATGCAAATCCCTCCAAATCGAGTTTTTCGAACGGAGGGATTTTTATGTGTTGGCTATTGTTCCAACCGGCGCTGCTTGTTAAGAGCGGCGACTATTAATTACACTTGCGGTTCAGTATTCGGTGACTTGTTAAAAAAATCAGACGCTCCACAAAGGGGTACTGCACCATTTATACTGAACTCATAAGCCAGTATATATATGAAATAACAGTGCAATATGTTCAATTCACTGAATTGTATGTTTTGCACTGTTATTTTGCTTTCTATATCAGAGGACCTCCTTCGGACAATCTTTTTGAAAAATCAAAAGATTGACCGGAGGTTAAAATGAAAGGAAATAATCAAAATAATTATGATAGACGTCCTATAAGGATAAAAGATAAGTATAACCCGTACACGCTTTCTACAGTTGGCCTACATACCGATGATCCGCACTATTATGTCTCTTTTGTAGATGTAAATAACAATCATATAAAAGTTGAAATTAGCAAAGAGCTTTTCAATTTGTTCGATAAGTTTGAATTAGAGGATCTATCGTACATTCATCAAGTAAGTCATAACATAGAGCATTCGGATTTGATTGAATCTACGTTAAATCGCAGGTCGATAGAGTTTTGCGATACTCTTGAAGAAATAGTTATTGACAAAATACTTAAAGAGGATCTATGCAAAGCGATTTCTACACTAACGAAGATTCAAAAAAGAAGGATATTTCAGTATTATTTCGAGGGATTAACGTATAAACAAATTGCCAAAATAGAAGGACGAGATTATAAATCGATTGTTGTTTCAATACATGGAGCGATTAAAAAAATAAAAAAAATCATTGAGTGACCCCCATATTTTTGCGTTTTCGTTGGAAAACATATGAGGGGTGTAAAAATCTCTCGACCTAAGAATCACAAAAAGGTCTTACAATTGAATACACATTTCATCAGGTACGTTACCTGTATTGGCTGAAGAGCTGAGCCATAACGTAGGTGCGCCACGACCTTCGCAAAGAAGCGAGCGATAAAACTTATACGTTGAAATCCGGATTGCCACCGGGTGGGGCGATAACAGATACAGGGGATAATGATACTTCCGTAACTCGCGGTCCGGCCATAAAGAAGGCGGGAAGGTGGAACTCCTATGAGATGGGTTAGCAGCCTGTCGCCTGATGATTTCCCTGCAATTCGGGTGTCGTGGACAAATAGAATTGCCCAATAAGTATAAAACAGCGGCAGGCTGTTTATATAGCTTGCCGCTGTTAATATATAAAGGAGATTAAATTGAACGACGAAAAGGAAAATGAAGTGCAAAATACATACAGAAAAGGTGACGTATATTGTGCAAATTTCAATAATGGAATTGGATCTGAACAGCTTGGTATTAGGCCAGTGGTGATAATTCAAAATGATGTAGGCAATAACTACAGTCCAACGGTCATTGTTGCAGCAATTACATCACAGGAGAA
>Ga0247611_10002877_pt1 | contig 26645 bp, 26 predicted proteins | sample 177DNAGHGhighgp2_FD_192422 | JGI IMG/M metagenome (GOLD analysis project Ga0247611, IMG submission 192422) | Sheep rumen microbial communities from Palmerston North, Manawatu-Wanganui, New Zealand - 1770 DNA GHGhigh gp2 | ecosystem: Host-associated > Mammals > Digestive system > Stomach > Rumen... | reverse complement strand
GACATGTCAAAGAGGCACTTTGAGGCTTGTATGGTATCATCTTGTCGTAGTTACGCATGGCGTACTCTGCAATGGTTCGTGAGTCTGCCTTGTCATTCTTCACACGCTGGATACCTGCAGAATGCTTAATCTTGTAAGCACACTCCAGCCACATATCATAGCCCGAGGCATAAAGATAGTTGCTCAGGCCTATACTATAACCACCTGTGTTCTCCCCGCAGAAGAGCCAGGCGTCTGCCGCACAGCCATCTGCATGAGCCTTTACCCATTTCGCCAGACAACGGTAGCCTGATGTCTTGTTGTCAAACACTTCGTGCACACTTGGAGCACATTCCTTCAATCCCTCTGCCTTAATGAGGGTCGCATCAAACTTTTCTTTCGAGAAATCGATGCCGATAAAGATTTTTTTCATACCTTTGCAGCAGTTTTATAAATGAAGGAATTGGCCAATAGTTGTCTAGTCTTGGACTCTAAATAGGCTATCATGCCGCTGGCATTCTATCTGGACTTTGCAACTAAGCAGGAAGGACTAAGACGGTTCATAGACTCTAAAGGACTGTAGTCCCTGGATATAGATTCCCTTTCCTGCCGGCCTCTTCCTCCTTCTGACAACAAAGGTAAGGATTTGGCCGTGATAAAGCAAATTCTTCACTGATATATTCTATCAGAGCGCAAAATTAGAGTCCCCTGATCCGAATAAATTAATTCAAAAAAGAAAATTACATGACTGACGTTTTCTCATGCCACTGACCTGTCCCCGTGGCACGAAGATACAACTTTTTTCCGAATCCACAACCAATTCGTGGAAAATTAACGGCCAATTAATGAAAAATCGTGTTTAAAAGAATCCGTACTTTCTATACTGACTTAAAAAAATACGGAAAAAGCGCAGCCACATTATTTGTGACTACGCCATTCAATTGTGAGCCCATTATCTCGCGATATAGAGCCCCAACATGATTGGGTCATTATTTCTCATAATACCCATTTTCACTATACTGCGACCAGCGGAGATACATTTCCTGATAATGATCCTTTATGAATTCAGAATTCACTACTGCACATAATCTCAAAAAATAAAGCTTGTGCAAAAGTAGTCATTAGCCTGGAGCTACACAAGATGTGAAAATTGGACGCTTACTTCAGCAGTTAATATCCTGCTACATAACCTTTCGGAGTATTACCTCTTGAGGAAATAGTAATTACCTTTGAAGGGGCCAAATGGAATGTGGGTTGTGATGTAATCTTTAATCAGTTTGATACCATCTTCAGTTGGCAGGAAGAAATTGGCATCTTTCTTACCTTCCTTGCATGATACGAAATCCGCCAAAGATACCTTTGCATTCAAATGATGAATTGCGTCATTAAACAAAGTCTCTTTTTGACTATCTGTCATATTCAACAGCTCATCAAAGTCCTTTCTCTCAAAGGCTTCCAATTTGCCTCCAAATCCTGCATTATAAATATTCACGCCTCGTGGTTCGAAGAACTCCTTACATTTCTCGAATTTCTCAAGCATTTCCCCTACCATAGGGTTGTGATATTTTCTTCCTGCATTGAAATAGCGCGGATCAAAGTGATTCGGATCATCTCCTTTTGCTTGCCAGTTACGTGAATTACCCTTCTTGATTTTTTGGTCGCCAAAGGTCATATCTACACCTAAAAGATATATTTCACTAAAGCCCATCCATGCAGCTATCTGAATTCCTGCATTTACAACGGTTTTGTTGATGCCACATGCTGGCAGATGGTCTGAGAATTCCGGTTTATCAACGTGTAGCCACAAGACATTATTTCTCTGTTTGATGACCTTTTTAACATTGAGATTCGAAGGATGCAAATCCGGAAAAAAAGAATAATCAACCTCTGCTGTGGTTTTGTTGATTTCCTCACTCATATCCCTCAAAAGTAAGTCATCAGTCACAGCATAGAAGTTGGGTTTCCAGTTTACACGCTCATACATTAGAGGAAAGCGGTTGAAGCACATAGTGTATTCATTCTTCAGCAGATAAAGTGGCATCTGGTTCAGACTTGGGCCATTGCCAAGTATGAAAATACATTTACCTGCATACTTCCCCTTGATACCTGCGAAACGCCTATCATTCTCCTCATCCTTTGGAGTTGTCAGGCGCTTCACTTTAAATATGCAATAATTCCAAGAGCGAAGCATCAGAACCTTGAAACCATATTGCGTGAAAGTCTTATATACCTGATTAATAAGTCCGTTCATTTCCAATACAATGTAACCACCTTATTTACCTTTCAGAACACTCATTCCTTTCGCAGCCGTATCACCCATAAACAGGAAGTCTGTTCCGTATGCAATGAAGCGGTAGCCTTCGTCTATCTTCTCCTGAATTTTGACAGGATCGGCATTCACCACATGGAATCCCATTGGGAACTGATGTGCCTGGCAGATATCGATGTACTTGGCAAGTGCTTCCTTTACAATAGGCTTCTCAAATTCACCAGGCATACCCATCGAACCAGAGAGGTCATAAGGGCCTATAATGGTTCCGTCGATGCCAGAAACACTGATAATCTCTTCGAGATTGTTGATACCATCGATATGTTCAATCTGAGCAATCACTACCAGATCCTCTGCCACCCATTTTTTATAGGCCTCAAAACCTATACCATACTGCTGGGCACGAGCCAGCCCTACACCACGTTTCCCGATAGGAGGATACTTGGCATAGTCAACAGCCTGAATGGCATCAGCCTTTGAGCAAATCATAGGCACGATGATACCATCGGCACCAGCATCCAGTACATGTTTGATGACTACTTCCTCATTCTTGCTTACTCGTACAAAGGCTGCAACGCCTTTTGACTGAATGGTTGTGATGAGTGTCTGCACCATTGAGATGTCAATGGGATTGTGCTCTATGTCAATTACCAGCCAGTCAAATCCTGCATTGGCCAATATCTCAGCCACATTGGGATGACCGATGGTTATCCATGAACCAAGGGTCAGTTCTCCAGCCTTGATTCTCTTTCTTAATGTTTTGTTTAGCATAATTCTTATGTTAATATTCCGCAATCACGGTTACAGCTGTTCCATTGCCATCCTCCACCAGCAATGGCGCTACAACCACTTTATTTATCTCTGAAGGTGCACCCTTCAGCGACATGTCTTCAATGGCCCATATCTCCCTGTCACCATTATCTGGTGCAAGAAAAGCTTTATGAGCCAATCTTCCTTGCGGTCTGTGCTGCCAAGAGGTGACAGAGATAAAGTCAAAACCCACACAACGTAATTTCGGATACGTCTTTCGCAGATAGTCTGCTAACTCAGGAGCCAATCCTGGATTATTATTCCAATAGGCATCATCTCCACGTAGGCCTTCATAGCCCGTCCTGATGAGCAGCAAATCCACGTCAGAACGGATGCTAATGCCTTTTATATCTTCTTCCCCAATCAGACAAGCTTCATTCCGAGGAAGGTCTATCACCTGACAAGCCTCAAACACATAGTCACCAATAGGATAGTCTATTGTCCTTTTGCCATCAACAGAAAAATGTCTGGGCACATCTATATGCGTACCGATATGGTTATTTGAGAGAACCAGACAAGAAGAGTTAGCGGTTTCGCCAGCCTTGATGGATGAATTCACACGGATAATCACCTTGTCACGGTTTCCGTATGAAGGGGTGTCTTGTCGCAGAATGTGCGACAATAGTACATAGTTGCTCATTTCTGTCTGCTCAGCAAGAACTCACACCAGTAGAAGTCATCCATATAGTCAATATCAGCAGCCTCTAAAGCATCGATGGCATACATCATCGGATTGCTGCCCAAGCGATTCTTCACCTTCTCGTTGGTTTCACGAGAGAAAAGGTAGAAGCAGGAATTCTCCTCATAGATAGGATCCAAATCCTGTGTTCGAATCAAGTGCTTGGGGTCATGATTAATACCCCTACCGTCAGGCCAATAGAAGCGGCTTTTTATCTCCGTTACAGAGAACAACGCATCGTGTTCCGTCTGACCAAAGAAAGCTTCAATGGCCTTCTCATAAGTTTCTGGCTTTACACAGGGATTAGTACTATGCGTCTGCAGGAAAAAGTCGCACGACGAGTGCTGGATATCATACTCAATCAGCGGCTGGATAGACACCTTGTCGCCCAACAAGAAGTCAGGGCGTTTTAACAGTTTCACCTTGGGGAAGCACTTCACAACCTCGGCAATCTCCTCATCATCGGTATCAACAATGATTTCTTCTATGTACTTGCAGTCACTCAGCTTCTCCAAGACCCAATGACAGGCCGGTTTACCGGCCAATGGACGGATGTTCTTGTGTGGCACACGCTCCGAATGGCCTTTCATCGGAACAAGTGCGGCTATTTTTGGTATTACCATTGTTATTCTATGTTTACTTTAACTACTATCTTTTTAATTAACTCACACTGACCGACATAATACTGACAAGCATGACCGTCCTGCGGGAACATGATACTGAAGTTCCCGTTACCTATGATAATCTCGCCTCCGTATGGAGTTGGGTGTTCATAGAACGTTGCGTCGGACTGCTCATTGTAAGGAGTCTTCACATCCATTCCCTTGATGGGTGACCACTTGATACGCTCGTGACCACGAACCACATACTGGATATCAAGGTTCTTCTGATGAGCCTCATAGCCCAACTTGAACTCCTCTACCGTCATGTATTCCATCACATTGGCAACCAATCGCTCATTGATTCTGTATGAACCGAGAGGGATTTCCGGATCAACCTGAGCCAAATATTTCAGGCCCTCATAAATGTCAGGAGACAGATTCTTATAAGTCTCCAGATTTTCTAATTGGTCAAGTATCATCGTCAGATAGCTACTTTAATGGTGATTTTCTTGATGATTTCACTCTTACCCACCAGATGCTGTGGCGAATGGCCATCCTGCGGGAACATAATGCCAAAGTAACCATTACCAATGGTGATTTCTGTTCCTACGACGGGATCTGGATTCTTATAAAAAGTACGGTCTTTCACCTCATCGTACGGGATATTCACCTCCATATTGTCTATGGGCGACCATTTAACCCTCTCCAATCCAATAATCGGGAACTGGATGTCAATACCATGCGAATGAGCCTCATAACCACGTTCAAAACACTCCACTGTCGGATATGAGCTTACAATAGCCTTTACTCTTTCATTAATGGGATAAGTGCCTAACTCTATGTCAGGCTTAGCCTCTGCCAAGAATTTCAGACCGGCATAAATGTCAGGAGAGACATTCTTATAAGTCTCCAAATTCTTAATATGATCGTATATCATAAATTCGTGAAATTAGTTTAATTCGTTGTTTTAAATCAGAATTTCAATTCATGTTCAAAGTATTCTACCATCCATGAACGGAAGGTATCATCACTCTCCATCACGTTCTTGAAAATCTGGCCGTAACCCTTATTCAAGATAAGTCCGAGTTTCTTGCCTACATTCTTCTTGTCCTTGCTTAGGGCTTTGATGAAAGTATCCACGTCCAACTCATTGATCTCAAAGCCAGGCCAGAAGTTGACGACGATCTCACGAATCTCATCACGCACCTGTTCAGGAATCAAGCCCAGCTTCACACTGACGAAATTGGCCATATCCATACCATAGCTCACAGCCACGCCATGGGGAACCCGGAAATGCGTCAAAGCCTCAATGGCATGACCAAAAGAGTGGCCATAATTAAAGACCTGACGTGGACCACGGTCAAACTCATCACGCTCAATATAGCCTTTCTTGATCTGAAGACTGCGTTCTATCAAACTGGCCAGTACCTGTTTGTCGGTAAAGGCAGCCTTGAAGTTGGCCTTATAGAACTTAAAGTCCTCTTCACCAGATACCACAAAATAGTGCAACATCTCACCAAGCCCAGACTTCATCTCGCCCTCAGTCAGGGTGTCAATAAAATGCGGATTGATGAAAATCTTGTTGGGAGGATAAAATCCACCCACCTGATTTTTGTACTCACCGAAGTTGATACTCGTCTTACTGCCGATGCAGCTGTCGCACTGTGCCAACAGCGTTGTGGGGAAGAAGAACCAGTTTGTACCACGGTACATAATACTTGAAATAAATGCCGTCACGTCCTGTGTAATACCACCACCAATAGCTATCAGCCTGTGGTTCTTACGGAATCCGTCTCTGATCAGCTGTGCAATAATCGGTTCCACACCCTGATAACTCTTCTGAGGCTCAGTGGCATCGATGTCGATATGCTTGCAGGTATCAAGCACTGGGTTCAGACTCTCACCATACAAGCGTTTAATGATATTGTCTATAATCACCCAGTCACCCTCCTGCAGCACCTCTTGCAGTTTGACCGCTGTGTCCTCAATAAACTCCACTTCATAATCGTGGACGATCGACTTAATTCCAAAATTTTTCATCCTAATTCTCAATTTTCAATTCTCAATTATCAATTACTCCAAAGTGTACCCTCCGTCAACAACGAGGTTTTGTCCTGTCATATAACTGTTCTGTTCACTGCAAAGGAAAGCCACAACGTTAGCCTGCTCTTGAGGGTCTGCAAGCCTTCGTGCAGCAACCTTGTTACCAAGTTCTACCAACTGCTCCGGAGTATTTGTATTTTTGGTCAGTTCTGTCATTGTAAAGCCTGGACTGACACTGTTCACCATGATATTGTCTGCAGCCAGTTCAATAGAGAGCGCCTTGGTCAGTCCGTGGATGGCATTCTTGGAGATACCATACGATGATCTTCCTGGACGATTGATGACACTCCAGATAGAGGCAATATTCACGATGCGACCATATTTCTGAGCCTTCATCTTCGGCACCACTACATTCAGAATTTGACGAGGGCCGAACAAATTCACCTGCTGCACTTTCATGAATTCATCGATAGGCACTTCACAAAAATCCCTTACGATATTGATTCCCGCATTGTTCACGCAGATGTCAATTTGAGGGATCTTTTCCAACTCCAGAAGGAACTTATTCAGAGAGCATTCATTGCTCAGATCCACACAGAGATAATGTTTCGTTTCTATTCCCTCTGCCTTCATCTCGGCATTGAGACTGTCGATCTCTTCTTGTTTGGTGCCAGTCAGATAAACCTCTGCCCCAGACAGCCAAAGGGTATCAGCAATGGCCTTGCCGATACCTCTTGTGGCACCAGTCACTAATGCAACCTTACCTGTGAAATCAATAACCATATTTTTCTTCCAGAGTTAGAAATTCCTCGTCTCTGCCCAAATAGTTCACCATCAGATGATTGTACATCATGTGGAGATCCTCTATGGGGCCGTAGTCACCAATGGGGTTGGGTGTATATAAAGAAATGTCACAAACATCCTTCAATGGACCTCCAAGGAATCCTACGTATGCAATAGTCGTTGCGCCACAGGTCTTGGCATACTGGGCTGCACGCACCAGATTCATGGAGTTTCCACTAGCAGAGATACAAACCAAAACATCGCCATCGTGGATATTACCCTTCAGTTGATCCTTGAACACATCCAAGAAGTCCGTATCATTACCAATAGCCGTCATCATCGGGGCATGGTCAGTAAGACTGACGATACTGGGATGGAACTTACTAAAGTGCCTGATAAAATAGCGGAAATCCACCTGCATGTGCGAGGCGGTGGCAGCCGAGCCGCCATTGCCACATACATACACAGTATGACGCTGCTTCCAAGCCTCTATCATCGTGGTCAGCACTTTCGACACATCATCGATATTAACCTGATCAAAAAGGTCGTTCAGCTTCTGCCGGTACTCTGCCCAATATTGTTTAAGATTCTCTGTCCTTTCCATTTCAATTCTTCAATTTTGAATTTTTCAATTCTTAAAAGTCTTTCTGTGCATAAATCTTATCAATAACGGTCATCAGACGCAAAGCATCAGCAGAATTGCCAATCTTGATGGGCGTATCATCATGGATGGCCTCAAAGAACTGTCGCATCTCATAACGCCAACTGTTATTGCTCAAGAACTCGGCGCGCACCTCATCCTGCCAGGTGGCAGCTGGTGCAGCAGATCGGTTCTTGGCAACAGTCAGAATCTCCCGGCCATACGACATTGATGAAGTAATCAGACCGTTCAGCACCATATAGCCCTTCTCCATGAATACTTCCAAAGAGAAGAGATGACGCCACTGGGTCATGGTTGAATGCAGACTGGCACAAGTTCCTGTCTCAGAATTCTTCAGGATGACAAAGGCATTATCTTCTACATCCATCTTCCAATAAAGGTTCGACACCTCTGCCTTTACAGAATCAAAGTCACCCGCCAGATACAGGAACAGATCGAGCATGTGAATACCCTGATCGAGCAGGATACCACCACCGGCCAACTCCTTCTTGGCACGCCACTGGCTGAAATAGTCAGGTGTCACACTCTTACCATATCGTCCACGCATCCAGAGGATATTGCCGTACTCCTTGCTCTCCACAATCTGCTTCATGCGGATGATACTGTCATGGTGGCGATGGTTGAAGCCATACATCAACTTCTTACCACCAGACGCAGCCTCTGCCTCACGAATCTCCCTCATGTCTTGAGCCGTAAAGCAGGGCGGCTTCTCACAGAATACATGTTTACCCGCATTCAGCGCCTTGATGGTCAAGGGCTTGTTCAGATAGTTCGGAGTACAGATGATGATGGCATCAATATCGGGATTATTGATGATATCATCATGCGAGAGGTTTGGCAGATCTACATTCACGTCACTGGGCTCTGAGATGGCGACCACCTCAGCACAACCCGTCTCATTAATGGCATTATGGCGAATCTGTCCCTGCTTGCCATAGCCGATTATTCCAACTTTTGTCTTCATATTAATTTTCAATTTTCAATTCTAAATTTTCAATTACTTCAGAGCATCTATCAGGTTCTGACAGGCATCCACCTCCATCTTCAGCTTGCCCTCCTTGGCGTATGAGCCGAGGTGCGGAGTTAGAATCACATTGTCCAAATCACAAAGAGGTCCGTCGTATGGTTCCTTGGTATAAACATCCACCGCTGCACCGGCCAACTTGCCAGATCTCAATGCTTCACATAGTGCATCTTCACTGACCACGCCACCGCGGGCGATGTTAATCAGGAAACTGCCATCCTTCATTATCGCCAACTCTTTCTCTCCAATCACAGCACTCTTATCCTTGTTGCCTGGGATATGAAGAGTTACGATATCAGCATTCTTAAGAACCTCTTCAAAAGACATCAGTTCAACGCCATTTTCCTTAGCCCACTGCTCATTAGCGTATGGGTCAAAGCCGATAACAGGATTCTTCAGTCCACGGAACAATTCAGCCACCAAACGGCCGATACGTCCTAAACCGATAATGCCGATTTTCTTGTCAAGGAACAGGTTACCAATCTGTTTCTTCCATTTGTGCTGATGCATGGCAGCATCAGCCTGAGGAATCCTGCGCAGCAGGCTCAGCGTCATGGCAAGGGTCAACTCTGCCACACCACGCGTTGGGCCTTCAGGCGTGTTACATACGATGATGCCCTTCTGTTTGGCATAGTCCAGATCCACACTGTCCATACCTACTCCCACACGGCTGATACACTTCAGTTGTGGTAGTGCATCCATCACCCGGGCTGTCAGCGGCTCCACGCCAGCCACAATACCCACACAATCCTGGGCTATCTCTATCACCTCATCCTCCGTCAGTTTCCTGCCGTAAGGATTGTTGATAATCTCATAGCCATTCTCACGCAGCAGATCAAAAGGCTCACTGCCGCATTGCCCCATCGATGATGGGGATGTCAATACTTTCTTCATACTTCCATTTATATTATTTAATCAAATTTACCAAAAAGATGTTTCCTGATATCATTATAAAAGTCTATTTTAATATTTCGGGCACTCCAATAGGTTTCTAATACATTTTGCAGATCTTTTTCATTTAGATGGCAATCTTTGTTGGAATCAATCAAATTTAACAACTGCGAGAAAGTGCTTATCCTTATGCCAGGAGTTTTCTCCTCAAAATAAGGAGGCAAACCTCTGTCTTCATTCATCGTCGTTTTGTCATATTCAAAGATGATGACTTCTTTATTCATGAGCATATACTCTGAATAAATAGAAGAATAATCAGTTATCAGACAGTCTGTAAATGGTAATATTGGATAGATGTCCCAGTTATTATCTATCAAATAGATATTATCGTATTTGCAAATTTCATCCACCTTAATACGTGTTTTGCTATGGAATTTAAGTAATAATACAGAATTATTCTTCAACAATGATTTATGTAACATATCAAAATTTAGACCAGCCTCAACCATAATATTTTTTCCATTGTCCCGCCATGTAGGCATATAAATATAGACTTTCTTCCATCGATAAAGTCTTCTAATAAAGTGACATTCAGAATCAAGACAATATTTTTCTGCAAAATTCAAAATATCTTCTTTTGGCCGCAACATAAACTCTGCTCGCGGGTACATTCCCAAAATAAAACTTTCTTCTGGTTGACCAAATTGTTTCATGAAGATGTTTCTCAACATAAATTCAGATGTTGTTAAACAAATATCTGGTAATCGATGAGCCCAATAAAAAAACAACACTTTATAATAGAAATTGTTGCGCTTTCTTTCTGGAACCTTAAGATATTCTGCACTCTGCTTCCCTACTGCTTTCAACCCAATCCCATGCCAAAAATTATAGTAAAAAGCATTGCCGCTCAGATAACAGTTAATATCTTTCGTGTTGCTAGTAACAATGTAACATCCCGCTGTTAAACAATGCCAAATTGCTTTAGGTTCGAGCCAATAGTATGCTTCTATTCCGAATTGCCTGATTTGTGGCAACAATTGTTTGTTGTGGGTTATCCAGATTAAATGATAATGATATTTTTCATTATGTTTAAGGAAATCTATCAATACGTACTTAGTATTCCCTGCAAACCCCATGACATCTCCGAAGAGCCATTTATTTTTGCTCCTCGGAAATAGACATGATAATTTCCATACGATGTAGCCAACTAACTTTACAGAAAAGACAAAGAGCTTCTTCGCTTTACCCCTGTGTATTTTGTCTCTACTCCATGCCATAATTAAATCAAATCCTATTTTTTAGTATTTCTCTTTTTACCATATAAACTTTATCCTTATAAGGTCCTAATGGTAGATAGTCTACAACCTTATTTTTAACCACATCATTAACATACTTTAAAGGTACAGCGACAATATCTAAATCATCATCCCAAACGGATGACATCTCCACCGACTTACCAACAAATTTTTCCAAAGAAGGAAAACCTTTACTTTCTAAAAGATCTCTAAATAGTTGATCAATTTTATCTTGAGAATAACCAAGACACTTGTAGAATTCTTGTTTAGGGAAACTCTCAACAAGAGAATTATAGCCTGCATTTATAACTTTAACCCCCATATTTTGATATTCAGAAGCAACAACATCCAAAGCCCTAAAAATTCTATTTACCACCTCGTCTGTTGGCTGATGGTATTCTTTCCCTTTTCCAAAATAGCGTGGGTCAAAATGGTTGGGATCGTCATCCTTTTGAGATTTCACATGTTGCATGGTATTTCCTTTAACATGTAATTCTTTTGTTATCTTTACAGTCTTCTGTAAAACATAATTCATATCATTTCCAACAACTACGACCTCGTCAAATCCTAAATATGCAAGAATTTGGAATGCTCGATATATAACTGTAGGAGCTCCACCTATGAAAGGTAGTTTTTTCGAAAATTTAACAGGTTCATCATATGTGTACAACACCTTTTCACTATAAGGAACAAATGATCTAAAATCAACCATTTCTCCCTTATGGATATCTGGGGCGAATGTCAACTTAGAATGATCTATGAAAAAACTAATATCATCTTTGATAGTAGGAGCAACTAACGCATCGCTGACCATGTAAAAAGTAGGCACGTAGTTTAATCGCTCCAACATTAGTATTATACGGTTGAACACCATGGTATATTCTCCTTTCAACAAATATAGAGGTGTAATGTTTAGACTTGGCCCATTGGCTATTAAGAACACCCTATGTCCTTTGTATTTCCCTTTCAACCCTGCCCAACGTCTATTATTATCTACGAAATAAGAAGAAAAAAATCTTCTTACATTTGTTGAAGCCAAATTCCATATTCTTTTAGAAAGATTTCTTTTTTCCATAATATTTATCAAAATTATTACATTACTATCAAAAACAAGTAATCCAACAGAAAGCAATTCATATAAACAGAACAAGTATAGGCACTCATATAATTTGTTCTACTTATCGTGTTGTGGTAATAGTACCCTTCCACTTGCCATTTTATACTCATAACTATGCAGACCTTCTTTTCTAAAATCATTATGGTATCTATTAAGAACATCCTTGAAAACCTCATCATAATGAGGAATAAACAAGTCATTCTTACTTTCCAATTGCTCAATTATTTGTGTAGCCAATGGTGAAGTTATCTTCAGATCGGTTTTCCCTTGATTAAAACTTGTACCTCTTATGCTGCCAGGGGATACATTGAGAATACGGTTAGAAGTTCCGACTTTCTCTAACTCAACATTAACACTCTCTATAAAAATTTTTAATGCAGCTTTGGTCGCACCATATAGTGAAAAGAATGGAGATGACATAAATCCTGCAATACTAACCATAACGCCACAATAAAAATCCTCTTGCGATAACAATCTATCGTAGAAATGTTTTATAACTCGTATAACCGATATCGTATTGACGTTGAAATATCTTCCGATCATCTCCTCTGTTTCATCTTGAAATAATTTCAACCTACCAAACCCTGCAGTTATCATTAGTCCATCGACGTCTGTAAAACTGTTGAATAAACTATAATCTTCATTCGTTAAATCAAACACCTTGCTTTCTATTTTTTCTTCTTGGTATTCTTGTTCCAATGGAGACTTATCCACTATATAGACGCGTTCTGTACACTCCCTTTTTGCCAAGATTTTTGCAATAGATAATCCTATGCCATTGGCTCCACCCACTATTAATACTCGTTTCAACATAATAATTATTTTTTTATTATCAAATCGCATGAAATGGCAACGTGATCAGACAAATTAGCATTATATGTTTGAACCATTTCAATATCAAATCCTTTACAAATAATATTATCTATACACGTTCCACCTCCATTCTTCCATGGATGAGTAATTATGTCTCCATACTCCCCATGGTTGGCCAAAACATATCCCGTTCCTCTAAAAGCGTCATACTCAGATGTCTTTGCCACATTAAAGTCCCCGCAGATAATAACATATTCATCGTACTTAAACGTGTCAATTAATTCTCTGATCTCTTTATCCCTATTCTCCTTATATTTTGGCACATCCAAATGTACATCTATCAACTTAACACTTTTGTTATCAATATCAATTTTGGCTTGCAAATAATAAATACGACTCTTTTTGTTATTGATGGTGAAATGCACACTCTTTTGTTCTGTAAGAGGAATAGACTTCGAAGCAATGACATTACAACGCTTACCGACTTTTGCACCTTGAATAAAGTAATTATACTCGGACAACAATGATTTAGTCTTATCTGCATAATTTACCGTACTATCCTCAAGCAACGAGAAATAATCTGGAAACTCGCAGAAACAGAAAATATCAGCATTTACTATGCTAAATAGTCTTTTGAAAACCTCGTGTTTTTTGCTTCGTTCTTCAAACATGATAGCGGTATGTTCTTCCTTTCCCATACTTAACTGCCCCATATTAAAAGTTGCCACTCTGATAGTTTTAGGCTGAGCCATCATTGCAGCACCTAGGAAAATAAATAGCAAAAATACAAGTATTGTCTTCTTCATATTTCCAATAGATAACTTTTCTCTCCGAATTTCTGCATGATCTCAGACATAGCAATGCTCTCCCGACGGCGAAGGCGCGCTGTACTTTGACGATGGTTGACTATACATGAGATGAACTCTTGTATCTCATAGCGCAGCCCATCACCATCCCACTTATAGAAGAACTTTTTGTTTTGGTTCTGATCTTCATAGCGCAGTTCAAAATAGTCCGTTTTCCACCAAGGGGCAGGCACGTAAGCATAGCCTTTTGTTCCTGATACAATAAGATTGCCTTCGGTCTTAACTCCTAATCCGACCTTAAAAGAACAGATGGCATGAGAAAAGTGGATTATACCACGAGTGTACATATCCACACCATCCTTCATTCGCGAAAAAAGACTCAAATTTTCGTAGTGAATGCCGCAAAGTTTAAAGATGGGCAATAAAGGATAGCTTCCTAGCTCATACATAGAGCCACCAGCTTGTTTGGGGTCGAACTCACGTAGTGACAAGTCATCATCCCAAAGTTTAGAAAGAGAAGCATCAACGTCTACCACATCTCCTATCACCCCCGACTTAATCATAACCATCAAATGATTGAATGCAGGGCAATGAGCTGTCTTATTGGCCTCCATTAGAAAAACATCTTTATTTTTGGCAAGAGCATACACTTCTTTTGCCTGGTCTGATCTTAAAACCAATGGTGTCTCGCAAAGTACGTGTTTCCCGGCCTCAATGCACCACTTAATATAATCATAATGTGTAAGGTGTGGTGTCGCTATATATACGGCATCTACAGAACTTAACAAATCATCAAGGTCATTACAAACCACTATTGAGTTACATGATTTTGCCAAAACATTTGCCGCATCTAAATTAATGTCGTATGCGGCAACAACCTTCACACCGCTAACGACCTCTACTTCTGAGGGGAATCTTCGGGCAACACGTCCACATCCAACAATGCCGACGCGAACAACATTAGTTAATTCCTCTCGTAACATCGTTGAGCTTATACCCTCTGTGCGAGGAAGATATACAACGTCACAAAATTCTTTCAGATAGTCGAACTGCCCTTCCCAGTCGGAACCTATAGCAAAAATATCCACATCATACTTCTGTACGTCATCAATCTTCTGCCCTACATAATCTTCAATGATAATCTGATCTGCGAGACCTGTAGATTTTACAGCTTCAACACGTTCTAGTACATTATTGCGAACATTGAGTTTACCTCGTTCTCTATCAAAATTATCATTAGTTACTCCAACAATTAAATAATCACCCAAATCTTTCGCCCTTTTTAAAAGGTTTATATGACCTTGATGAAGAAGGTCATATGTACCGTAAGTTATTACTTTTTTCATTACTATAGTTTAATCTAATAGCGAGATTTTTATACATGTTTTCTAATAAAGAACACCTCACTTAAATCCTTTACGGTAAATATAATTTGACACAGGATTTAGTATCAAATTGAAGAACTTACACCGGGATAACAATATCAAAATAATCATGATCAAAAAGGCATAAATAATTAATATCCATTCACTTTTAGGAATAAAACCATATTTTTCACCAAATTGAAACAATTTTACAAGGAATGTATGATACATGTAAAAAAACAAAGTAATAGTCCCATATTTTGCAATTATTTGATTTCGAGGAACAATTCGCATAACCATAAGACTCATAAGTGTTGCCAAAAATAACAAGGAGCAACGAGACAATATTTTCTGAACAATTGACATTTCTGGCATAGACCAATATGATACTTTACATTGCATTACATAACTCAAATTAAAGTTGAGACAAAAATAAAAGAAGAGAAACATCACAGCAAAAACAATGAAAGGCATAAATATAGGCACATTTTTCACATATGCTCTAACATCTAAATTTGTAGAATAATAACCCATAAAGAAAAATGGTATGTATGCCATCGTTCTTTGAAGAGAGAAACATGCGTTAAAGGGAATTAGTCCACCCAATATGCTTATCAAAAAAGAACTTGCGAGAATCATAAATGGTCGCTCTTTCAGTACCTCCTCTGATAATAATAATATCAATATACGCCACCATACTATGCTTACAAGATACCAGAGAGTCCAAGAGGGACTAATAAAGAATCTTATAAAGAAATTCCAATTAAGATCTTTTCCACAAGCCAAATGTATCAGTTGCCAAATAAATTGAAAAAACAAATATGTTTCAACGATTTTTAATATACCTTTCTTATACTTTTCTCTGTCCTTAATATGTGAAAATCTTCCTGAGACAAAAACAAATAAAGGCAAAGCAAATGTAGGAATCAAATTATGTAATGTACAATTAAAACTTCCATTTGGTGCATTTAATGCTATTGTATGTTCTAAGACAATAAAATTAATTAAAATGAATTTTAAAGAATCCCAATATTGATCTCTTATAATTACTTTCTTCATCGCTAGCTATCTTACAGGATTGCACATAATTCAATTTTAGGATAATCTGCAAATATCATTTATGAGTGATTTCCGTTTCATTAATTGTACTAATTTTCATATATGTCGATTATCTGTCAAAACTTGCCCAACATAACATTGAATGGTCGCTTTTCAAATAATCTTATCAAGAAATAACAAATCATATATGACAATGCAATAACACATACAGTGTAAAAATCTCCTAATATCCTCGAATCACTCCATTCTAGAACAGGCTGTGTGTAATAATACAAGTATCTGATAACCCAAAAATGAGTGACATAGACAATCAAAGAATTTCGGCCGAAATATTCCAGCAATGGGTTTTTCCTTATCCACTTCGATATACATATAATCAACCCACTACCTGTGATTGTAAATAACAGAAATTCGGATACCCCATATATTGAAAAATCAAAATTAATGGTAAAATTAGCCGATGGAATTACTATGCCGCCAATCTTGAAAACAATAGTAAATAAAACACAAATCGCCCCCCCCAAGGCCATCCATCCATATGTCAATCTATCCTCATATTTCCTATACATTTGTCCTATCCAAAGAAAGAATGCCATCCTCATGAAGTGAAGTACAAAAAAGGGGTTGTTATGGGTTGCTCCGTTTGGAAAATCCCTATAACTTGATGATATGTAAATACCAAGCAGCATTAGCGCAAGAAGAATAAAACTTTTCATCACATCTGAGCCCACATAGTTGTATAACAACCAGTAGCATATTCGCGAAAGGAATAGAGCATTGAGAAACCAATAGAATTTGAATCCTGTATACCAAAATTTTATGCCTACAATATCCGTGAGATATTTCTCATCTCCAAACAAAAAGAAGAGCAAAACAGAGTAAAGGATAGAGAAACAAAATGCAGGAATAATAAGGCTCTTGAAAGAGGAAACAAAGAATTCTGAGAATCTTTTCTTAAAATTGCTTGTATATCCTGTCAACACGAAGAACGCCGCCATGTAATAATGTGTGAAGAGAAAGTTTATTGCTTTAACATCCCCAACACCTGCATGGTTGATCTCAAGATTCTTCGTAATTCCAGAAAAGTGCGACAACACCACAAGCAATATCAAGATACCTTTTGCCACGTCCACCCAACGTAGTCTCTTTTGGGTCATATATACTGAACAAATTTATCGTTTATTTAACAAATGATGTTTAATGAAATGGTAGAACTTTAGAACTATTGGTGGCATTTTCTCAAGATACGCTCGTCGTATTCCTATTCGAACTAATTCCTTATCTGAGGCTGAGAGTATAGTGCAATCTTCGGAAAATGCAGTTAAGGGGTGCTCTATATATTCTTTCAGTTGAGCAGAAAACTCACCAGATTCTTTTAGCTGCTTAAAAGTTTCCTTTCTATTCAACAAATAGGGACTTTTGGGGTGAGAACCATAATAATGCAAAATTTTGGCATTAGACATAAAACGCAACCCGTTTTCTATCATCTGGCAATTCCATATTCCATCCATTTCATGCATCACATATCCCATCTCCTCGTTAGTTCTAGCTAAAGAAGATTGATCTTTAAAAAGTCCCTTTTTATAGTTTTCATACCAATGATAATACCATGTTTTATAGAATTCACGAGTTTTAGATGTATCCTTTACATAAATGATACCACTATTCAGATATGGCCTTTCGTCATCCACAGACCAACCTCCAATCTCTCCCCATTTGTGAATTCTATCTCTAAATCTGTGATTACCGATATTAATGTGAGCGTCGGCCACTGCGCCTATCTCGAATGTAAATCTATCAACTTCATCAAGCGAATCACAAATGACAGTATCTGAGTCGATAAACAAATAATTGCCCTCTACAAACTGACGGAGGTTTGTTTTCAAAAAACGCGACCGTTGCATTTGATTGAACTCGGTTGGCACATCTATCTTTACCAGCTCGTCAATATATTTGTTCAAACCCGAACGTGTACCCTGCAGGGTATCCGCAGTCAGTTTATCCACCACTACAGAAGCCCTCACTTTCGGGTTGTGAAGCCTCAGTGAATAAAGCGAACAAAGCGTCTGCTCATAATAACAATCTTTATCGGTACTCACGAGCACATAAATACATTTTGTTTCCATCTTAAATTTCTATCTTTCGTAATTGACATTTTATTTTCTGAGAAAGGCGCAGTATTCAGTCATGCTAATCTTTCTTTTTTTTCTAATATTTCTGAAGTTTGTCAAAAGAAGAAACATATTTCTCAGCAATTTAACAGATCTGTATTGTTTCATTCCCTTTAGATTTCCAATCATGACCTTTGACATTGCTGTTTGTAACCCTATTAGTGGATTACTTAACCATCTGATGGATGTAGTGTATATCAGATGTATTCCTTTCTCAGCAGTATCAGCCCTATCTGCTCTATCGTGTACAACTCGGAGTGAGGGTACAATTCCGATCTTCAAATTATGATAATGAACCCGGTCTATATAGTTGTTGTCCTCACCATAGTGAGGAAAAGAAGGTGAAAAGCCGCCTACTTTTAGTAAACACTCACGTGTTATCATCCAATGGGCTGCCATAACGTATTTTACTTCATATACATCTTGTACTAAATGGTTATAAGTATCTGTTAAGAGAGTTGGAGTTGATAACCAAGAACAAGTCGATTTCAAAAAATTCTTGTCAATATGGTACAAATCCGCATTCATCTGCATTGGTGATAATATACCATATTCGGGGTGACAGGCACTAATTCTCATAAGTTTTTCTAAGGTATCTGTCTGAACCCATGCATCCTGATTTAAAAGGTATACATAATCGAATCCATTATCCAAAGCATACTGTAGTCCTACATTATTAGCCTTCCCAAATCCAAGATTTTCTGTACTTTGCCTAAATATGAATTCAGGATAATTGTTTTTTATATACTCCTGCGTACCATCATTGGAACCATTGTCAACAACCAATACCGTTGGTTTTATTGATGATGATTTTAAGCAAGCGAAACAATGCTCAACCCATTGCATCGCATTGTATGTGACTATAACAACTAATAGATTCATTGTGGAAAACTATTTTACTATAACTTCTATATTCATATATTCAAGTTTCTTAAGCATTTCAACAACGAATTTTACGAATTGAATCGCTGGCGATTCTTAATGCGCCAGCCAATTTGTATAATTCGTGAAATCCGAGACTGTTTTAAAATCGCTTGAGTAGATTTATTATGCGTCTCTTGGGATAATATAAATTTGAAAGGGATACCACTAAGGAGAAATGTAAGATACGCCGTCCTCAATTCTCCAGTCATTGCACCGAATACAAAAAAGAGGAAAAATAGAGAGAACAAAAAAGACGCTTCAAGGCGATAGGTTCTCCTTTTCATCCATGCCCAATACAGAACAATTCCGATTATTGAGAAATAGAAAATTGTTCCAATTACTCCTGTTTCAAGGAGTGTTTGGAGATACGAACCTTCCAATCCAAAAAAATCTGTACCTTTCAAATTATACTTTCCTTGATGCCATCCTAAATCAATGGCAAAGAAGCCAACACCACAACCAAACAATTCTCTATTATTTATAGAATTCAAAACAACGACGAGCTGCCCGATACGCATGTCAATGGAACTTCCACTGATTGTAGCTGTTCTATCAAACATAGTTAACATTAGCATGAATTTCTCATTCAAATATGGTACAAAAATTATTGCCAAAGCACCAACTATAACAGCACCAAAAATATGTGTTAAATAAGACGAAAAATCGTAACAAATGAATGAAAAACACATCAATGCAAGTATAAAGGAAAAAAATACCGTTCGACAATTGCAAGATAAGACCCCAAACAGTGCACAAACTGTGATAATTATAAATTTCTCTTTTGAAACATATTTTTTCAAGTATCCAAACCAAAACAACAGCATGCCAACTATACAGGTATAACCATAGTCAAATGGATTATGGAATGTTGCTTGAACCCTAAAACGTTTGGCTTCCTCAAATTTTGCTCCTGCCTCCTCCAAATAATCCACAACAACTCTTCCCTCGTACAGCCAATCAACATAATGAGAATGGTGAAAAAATAGATTAACTATGCCAAATAATGTCATAATAATGATAGCGTAAAACGAAATGTTAAATATTATCGTAATATGCTTAGTTCTTTGAATACAAACCAAAGCCACAAATGGTAACAAATACCTGCCTATTATATGCCTAATAGGGTAAACTAAATGCATATAGTTCTCTCTAAGATGAGGGCTTATTATTATTGAATATATAACATAAATAACACCTACTACGAGCAACCAAATCAAAATATTATTATTCCTTCTTATAATAATTCTCCTTAAAGAATCATATTCGGATAAAAAGAAACACAGAGGTAGAACTATTACCGATTGACCTATACGCGAAGGTAGGTTGTATTCATAAATACACATCGCTGCTGCTATTAAAAGTCCCATCTTCACAGGTTTAGAAACTATAAACATGGACGCACAGAGAACAATGAGTAACAGAACAAATAAATTATGCATAAATGAAAATCAAAATAAAAATATGTTTAAATGAATCCTATATTAAGTGGATTATTAGCGGGATAAAATAATTAGTCTTAACATTCTCAGAAATGTTCCTTTCATATTCTTTAACCCTATAAACAAGTCTGCTTTAACGGATTGTTCCATAATGCCGAGCCCCCGGAAATCGAGCATTCCAAGTGTCATTATCTGAACCACCAAGATTCGCCATCCAGCATATTTCCTCCGATTGTATTGGCCTGGTTGTATATACTTAATGCTGTCAATATTGATTGTATTATGAATTGTAACATAACCTTTTGCTTCAGCCACCTTCATCGCATCTCTCCCCTTTTTCGTTCTATAAAAAACAAGGCTCCGACCATCTTGCTCTTCAAAATCAGGATAGCCATCCTTTGTTCGCCAAGAATCGCCTATAGACACATCAGCGAGAGACCCTGTTCCGTCAGCGCAAACTTTACATCTGAAATTTGCGAAGTGACCAAGAATTTTGCCCCAACTTTCATTGTAACTCAACCGAAACTCAGTACCATCATCCCAAACAGCTTTGAAGTATCCTGGCCAACCATCACCTCTGTACTTGAGCGAGGAAGGCCTCGTGTTTTTTCCAGATAAACTAAATGCTTTCTTTGACCCTTCAAAGCTTGGCATCCCAGCACAAAAAATGGAAATGAACAATTTAATTCGTTCTTTATACTGAGGAAACATCTCAAGAAAGTTTTTCACACCCGCTATATCGCAAGGCTTGCCTATATAGGCATAGGTGTCATTGTTGTTATCCAAAAGTTGCCTGAGATTATAGAGTGTCAATGCCGGAGCATATCTTGACTGAGCATTCCTGACAATATCCGCCCTGCATCTGGAAACTTTCATCTCATTCCATAGGCAATTATCTTCTGCGACGCCAACTTGTAAAACTGCATCTACCTCATGCTCCTCTAATAAACAAATTGCCAAAGCTGAAGTTGTACCTCCTGAGGAACTATGATAACGAATATCTTCATCGCATGCCCAACTTTCAACGACATCAAGATGTCGGCCCCATAATTCTCCTCCATACTTTCCATGAACTTTTAATCCAGGACATAACTTTTTTACAAAGGAATCATCCACAGATTCATTTAGTATTGGTTTGTAGAAACCATCTGGAGACAATTCCATCCTGCATTTATCATGGCCTATCACAGAAGCGCAAAGCCCGCACCCTAAACACAAGTGCTTCTTTTTTATTTTATCTATCATTATGAATATATTTGGAAGAAATTTAATGAGAAAAGTTCTCAATAGTGTGATTAAATTCAGATAAAAGGAAATTATTTTTATCTTCAATAGTTTTCTCGCATTTTGAAATGCAATTCTTCATCTCAGCCGAATCCAACACCCAATTTTTCGTCATATCTATTGCTTTCTTTGTTTCCCATTTTGTACCTTCCACAACATAAGGATATTCCAGACTTGAAAAAAGGCCTTCAAATTTTCTGCTATATGAGAATGGAATCACTGGTATGCTTGCAGACAAAGCTGCAATTGTGGCGTGCATTCTTGCTCCTATGAACAAATCCATCCCTGATATATAAGACTTTGCTTCCATAGGAGTCTGAAAAGAAGGAGCAATAATTGTTGTGGGAAAATCTTTGTACAATGACTCAACAGCCAACCTGTCATTGTCAGGATAGCTGTTGCTCTTTTGTCCTTGCAAAAAATATGCGTGCATGATAAGATGAACCTCATAACCGGAATTCAATAGATATTCAAGGATAACTCTACAATACATTTGGTAGTCTACTTTAAGTTCAAATTGATTGTCTTTTGTGTATCCACCCCACCAAAGCAATCCCGATGGGTTAAAACCAATCTTTTTAACGTTAGGCTGTTTCGGCCTTCTCTCATACGGCAAGAAAAAAGCGATATCCGTCGTCAAGATTGGCTTGACTGAAGATATCTGTTCCACGTATTGCATGGACTCTTTGTCGCGTACATATACACACTTAGATTTTTCCAACACACGGATAGCCATTTCTCGAACATCTTCATCTTTGAATGGACCTATAGTCTGACTTCCCAGAATTAAGGGAATACCACTTTCCTCGACCATTTCCTTTAATCGGGTTCGTTGAAAGAAGCGCTCTCTTCCATACAAATCTGTAAAACTATCACCGGCCGTAAAATCTATTACGAAATCACACGATAATAAATCATCACTCAAACGTGAGCGAGATCCATATTCCCAATAGTAGCCTTTAAAAAAAGACAGATTAGAATAAAGACTGGAATAATAAGACATCTGTTTGTCATTATAGGTAACTATTTTTTTGATGGCACACTTCAATAAGCCATTTATTCCTATAGGATTAACCCCAACGCACACTATTTCAAAAATCTGTCCATTTTTAATAGCAATACGATTTAATATTTCAAAAAAAGAATACCCCAAAGCCAAACAGCCAAGGTTACCTCCACACATTCCATTCCGTCGAAGAGCGAGCCCTAATACACCTATTTTCATTATATATTCTTATTAATTATCTGTTTAAAAAATATTTTGTCTGCTCTGCTTAATGTAAGGTATGAAATAAAAACATATGAAACGGAGAAAAGACTTCCCATCAACAGTAGGTTTATCCAATTGTTTTCTGTTTGTGGGCATAATCTTACAGCAAAACACACTAATATTCCAATAATAAAGTAGGGAGCAAAAGAGTTATAAAACACTTTGAAGGAATTAATCCCCATTACTCGTGGCCAATAATAGAAATAGTAAAACAATATTTGGATACCAGCATAGACAGCATAACCGATTACAACGCCTCCAACTTGATAATAAGGTATGAGAGCCCATGATATTAGGAGTCCTAATACGGAAGCAAATGCCGTGGAATATGAGATTGCGCGAATGTCAGTACCTGCTAAAATCAAACTTGAAATAGCCTGATTATGAGTTGAAAGATTGCATAAAAGCCACAGATTGAACCAAGGAATCAATACCAAATAGTCCTTTCCCACATATAATGTCAAGACATCAGTGCCTACCGACATCATACCAAATGTACAAAAACATAATAGGATAGAAATATATTTGGTTCCATCATATGCAACACGAAAATATGCTTCCATATTATGCTGAGCAAGAATTTTCGCCGTTGACGGCAATAGCACAGGGAGAAAAGCCCCTCCTATCATATGAACGACACCTATAATACCATTCATTATTCTATAATCAGTAATAGATTCTATTGTCCCTTCCATTCCAAGGAAAACTGGCCTCAAATTATAAAATGAGAATTGAAAAATACTAAAAGAGAAAATATTAAAAGAATATGGAAGCATTTCCAGGAATATACACTTATCAATCTTGGGAAGGAAAGTTATTGCGGGGAGCAATTTACATATCTTATTAATAGAAAGAGGTATAATGCTAATAGTTGCCAAGCATGTGAGCAAAAAGTACCACTTTATCGAGAATCCAATATAAACCGTGGCGAAAAGGATTATAATTTGAAGGAGCTTAGGAATAAGCTGTCGTCGTTGAATCCATGCCACATTCTCCGTGGCCTTTATTAACTGGTCAAAACAAGATGAGAACCAGTTGCAGAAAGCGGAGAAGGCGAGGATGTATATTAATGTCTTTAATATACCGTCTTGCTCAGGAGTGACATTAAATATGCTGTCGGAAAAGAAGGATATTACCAACAACAAAAGACCATTCAGCAACCCAATAAAACCATAGAAAGCAAGAGATGTTTGAAAAGCCTTATTAACTTTATCATTCTTTTTTTCAGAAAGCCATGTGGAGAAGAAACGGACATTGGTTGAGTTAAAACCCATATCCATCAATCTCATATAGACATTTACAGACATTGCAAGCCCAATTAAGCCATATTCCGTCTTACCAAAATAGGCAATCAATATTGGAACTGATATAAAGCCATAAATAGCGTTGACGATATTTAAAAGGGTGGTCCAAAACACTCCCTTAACTATTTTCTTGCTACTCCCCATGAAGTTATCTCAAAAATTTAAATTTTGAAAAGAATTGAGGTATAGTTATTCCTACGACAAAGTATGCTATAAACCAACCAAGCATAGAATACTCTTCAATGGCTGGGTGCTCACCTATTCTCTCAAGAGGAAGATTATAAACCAAAACAATTACAAAGCTAACCAACTTGAAACAAAGGAAATGCCATGTTAATATCGTCAATGTTGTATTGCCTATGTAAATAAGAGCATTTTTGAGAATAGAATTTTCACTCTTGTCAATATGTTTACTAATTACAAATACTGTTATTGTACCCATTATAGCTGTTATTGTATAAGGAACAACCTCCCACCACATGACGGTCTTCATTGTAGCCTGCCAATATTGCATCCCAATAGTTATCAGAACTAATGAAAGAACTGAAAGAATGATCGAGTTTGTAATATTCAGATTAAAATTTAAGGCTGTAGTCTTCATATAATATCCAATCAAGTAAAATGTTGCTCCTAATGTTTCTGTAGAACCTATTTGAAAATATGGTATCTTAAGATTGAAAAAACATAATGTTATAGTTGCCAATAGACATAGGACTGTTTGAAACTGTCGAGAAATATACCTGATTGAAAGATAGCCTATAAAAGAAGACCAAAACAAAGACTTTAGGAACCAATATCCACCAAGCAGACCGTCATGCCCTCGCATCGCTGTTACGATTAATAATGCGTGATGATAAAAATCAGTTGATGTATATGCATGATTTATCCCCCCTTGATAACCATATTTATCATTATAAATCAACAAGGAAAAGAATACATTATGTAAAAGTAAGAATATCAAACCCCATTTAACATAAGGCTTATATATACCTCTTATTCTGTTAAGGGCAAAGGTTTTAAATTCTGACAGATATTTTTCCTTAAAACAGTAACCAGCAAAAAAGAAGAAAAGCGGCATATGGAACATGTTTATCCAATAATTCCCATATACTGAGAATCTAGAATGAGCAAGCACCATCAGCATAATGCCTATTGCTTTTGCTATTGATATGGAATTGTCTCTCACTTTATCCTTCTACAAAATCTTCTCGCACAATGTCGGTTTTTAAGATCTTGTTAGGAGATCCACCAAACAAAACATAGGGCGTTCTATTACTCTTATTGACTGTACTTCCATAAGGAACTATAGTATGATGACACAGTGTAACACCTTTTGTGATTGTACAATTTGCACTAAGCCAACAACATTTTTCAAGCATAACAGGCTTCACTTCATTCAAGATTTTCCTGTCTTGAATATTCAAGATTTTGTGGCCATCTCCATCAATAATAGCACAATTCCATCCAAATGAACAATTCTCTCCAATGGTCACATTAGTATTTGAACTAATAAGACAATTGGAATTAATAAACACATTATGTCCCATGATTATTTTGCTACCAGATGCAACTGATATCCTGAATCCTCCACATATAGTAGCTGATCCCTTAAAGATAATTGTCCCCCCCCCAGGCCGTCCGAGAACCCAGATTTTAAAGGCTTTTTAGCCTGTTTTTGAGTGATTTCAGAGCCATATAAAAGCCTTTGTCGTGGGGGCTGTTTTTACTTTGATTTTTACATATTATTGAGTTGAGAGCACCTGAGGGCTTAAAATGAGCCTCACAGAGCTATTTTTTACTGTTTACAGACCTCCCTATTCTTACCTGAGGGCTGCTACGAGTGCGGGCACACCTTTCATGTTGATGGCACGACGCAGGTTATACGAGAGGCAGAACAAAGCCATTTCAGCTGTCACCTTGGCGAAGCCCTTTAACAAGAAGTAATATTGTCCTAACGATCGCTTGAGTGTTCCGAAAGGATGCTCTGAGAGACATTTCCGCTGATCCATCTTTTTCTCGTCCAGATGAAGCACGTATTTTACCACCTTCTTCACCACT
>Ga0247611_10002876_pt1 | contig 26655 bp, 29 predicted proteins | sample 177DNAGHGhighgp2_FD_192422 | JGI IMG/M metagenome (GOLD analysis project Ga0247611, IMG submission 192422) | Sheep rumen microbial communities from Palmerston North, Manawatu-Wanganui, New Zealand - 1770 DNA GHGhigh gp2 | ecosystem: Host-associated > Mammals > Digestive system > Stomach > Rumen... | reverse complement strand
ACATTATAAAAAGTATATTAAAGAAGAAAAAGAAAGAAAAAAAGAATATTTACAACAAAGTAAAGAAAATCTTCTTTGTGATATTTTTAATCAACTCCCATTAGCTGTTAGAAATTTTATTTCTGATAAAGATGTTGAAGAACAAGCAAGTATTGTTTTAGGTCCTAATGATATTTTATTTGAAACATCTATAGAATTTTTTAGTAGTGATATAATTGAAAGACTTAAATCTACTAGCACTAATCTTTTTGCTAAATGGGTGATAATGAATATACATTTATTATATTTAAGTAATCTAGGAGTAGTTATTCCAAATGAGGAGATGTTTAACTGTAAATCTGAAAAAGATGTAAGTGATTATTTATCTTTTTTGAATCAAGATGATGTAAAAAAATATATACCTACAGATGAATTAATTAATTTTATTTCTTCAACTAGAAAAAAAAGATATGAAGAGGCACTAAAAGCATACACCATATCAAGAAATGATTTTTTAAATATCATAATGGTTTTGGGTAATACTCAAGAAAATATAGATATTGTTTATAAAATTATAAAAGAAAAGCGTGTTTGCGTAACTGCAAGTAGCTATTATAATTATAAGAATGAATTTTTGGCATTAATGTTTTTTACTATACGTGAATATGAAGGTGGTGCGTTGTTTCATACCTTTATGCATGAATGTGGACATGTTATAGATAAAAGTGAAAAAAGAATGGGCTTTGAGTGTTTTGATGGAATTATTGAAAAAAATCCATATGATATTAATTTTAGAAAATATGAGAAATTTAATGAAACACTTAATGATATTTTTACAATAGAAGCTGTTAATAAATTGAATGAACAAGGATACTATTTAATTGAACCAAAAGAAATATTATCATTAAATACTATTAATATGAATACTAGTTTAATTACTAAAGAATTATTATATCCATTAATTCAAAAATTTAGAAGTCAAGTTATTAAAGCTAAGGTTAATTCAAATCCCCAAGAACTTACAAGATATATTGGTGATGAAAACTATGAAGAATTAGTTGATGCAGTTAATAAAGTTGATTATCTTTCAAGAAATGGTGTAGAATCTTTGATAAAAAAGAAGCCAGAGGATGATATGGTTATACAATACTATGATGAAGTTGAAAGAGTAAAACAAATTTATATTAATATTGATAATTATTATGCTACTAATTTTTTAAATTTATCAAAAAAGAGAATGTAGAGACAATGAAGATTGATTTTTATCAATCTTTTTAAATATATTTCTATTGACAAATTGTCATCTAAAATGATATTATCAAACTGTTAAGAAGAGGTGAATTCATAAATGGTAACAAAAACATTAAATGATACACAAAGTAATGCAGAAAATAAGTATCTTTATATCGATAATGGTACTTTTTATTATAATGCTAATGGAGTAGTATATAAAGTTGAAAATGTATATGATTATAAAGATGTTGAAGGTTTAGGAAGAACTTCAGTATCTATTGGAATATTAGATGTAAAGATTAAAGATTTTAAATATTATATTGTTTATTGGGAACATTGTTATTTTGGTGATCATTGTATCACAGTTTTTAGTGCACCCTGTTTAACTTTTGAAGATGCTGTTTATTTAGCATATAAACTAGATAGTATAGAGTATGATGAATATAAAAGATTTAAGAGGAATGATAGTAGTAGAGAATATATATTTGATTTATATAAAATTAAGGGAATGGGAAAAGTAAATAGAGCGTTACAAGAGCATTTTCAAGAAGATGAAGAAATGCTAAGAAAGTTAAAATTATAATTTTCTTTTAATAATAAATAATGTATAATTATAAGTAATAGGAGAAATTTATGCTAGATTACGAAGAGAATAAAAGAATATTTGATAATTATATAAGTGATTGTAGAAAAAGAATTGTAAAAGAATTTTTTAGTGATGAAGAAATACAAAGAGGATTAATTGTTCAAAAAAATGATGAATATTTAGAACTTATTCCTAAAGGATTATCTGTTAATGAAACAATTATAGCTCATAGAAATAGATTAATTGATATTAAATTAAATCATACTATGAGAGTAGTAGAAGATGTAAGCAAAATGGCTAGTAAAATTGGAACACCAATTAATTTTAATAGGGTTCTTAAGGTTGCTGCTTTATTGCATGATATAGCAAGATTTGAACAAGCTATTGAAAACTTTGATTTTATAGATAAACAAGCTGTTAATATGGAAGGAATGTATCATGCACAATATGGACATAAAATGCTTGTAGCTAATCATGGATTTGATTATTATGATATTCCAAAAAAATATCAATATGCAGTAGCACAAACAGTTTTACATCATCAAGATGCTAATATACCAAAAGAGTATCAAGTTGAGTTTGATGATGCTTCGTCATTAGATGCAGATAAATTCTTAACTGGTAATGATATTTTAAATGAACAAGAAACTATAATAGTAGCTGCAATTCTTCAAATGGTTAAAGATGTAGATATGTTAGATATTTTATATCAACATTTAACTGGAGAATTTAATGTAGTTAATCCAAATGTATATTTTAAATTAGAAGATCCAAATAATCCTGGTAAAAAGATGACTTTAGAAGAAGTTGGTAAACGCTTTGATGTAGAACCTAATATAATTAAAGAATACAATAATTTAACAAGTAATGATATAAGTAATTTAACTAGAATTAATGTACCAGTAAAACATATAAATCCAGCTAAATTAGTAGTACCTATGGATATACAAGAAAGATTCTTTAATAATGAAATTATGGATTTAAGAGAATTACAAGCAAGACAAGATTGGACATTTATAATTGGAATGTGGTGGAGACTTAATAAGTTCTTAAATTCAATTACTTTCTTATCAAATTTAGAATTAATTGAAGAAAAAGATTTATTAGAAAAAATATATAATCAATATCCTGAAGAATTAAAACCTTTAGTTGCTAATGCTTTTGAATTTGCACAAGAAAATTTAGTTGAAAAAACAGTTAAAGAAAATAAAGATAGAATATATATTAGTAGATAATAAGGGATTTAAAATCCCTTTTAATATATGGAGAATTAGTATGGAAGATAAATTTGATTTAACTCAATATAATATAGATAATCCTAAATTAAACAATGAAAAAGAAGAAAAAGTAATTGTAATTGCTGATATGCATGATTATACAAAAAATCATAAAAAAAGTGATGATTTAGCTGAATATATTAAATCAAGAAAGCCTCATCATGTAGTTATTGCAGGTGATATAATACAAGGATCTAAATGGGAAAATGAACGTAGTTTAAAAGATTTATCTAGATTTTTAGATAATTTATCAGAAGGCTCTTCAGTCTTTCTTTCACAAGGTAATCATGATTTAATGGGTATGAATAATAAAAATTTTGAAATTAGAAATAAAAAATTTAGAGAATTAGAACATATTAGACCTGGCAAAATATATCCACTTGTTAATGATAAAGTTATAATTGATGGATTTGAAATTATAGGTTATACACCTAATAAAAACATAGTAAGTAGTTTGGATAGTCAACAATATGGATTTGATAGAGATAGATTTATAGAAGAATACAAAAACAATGGCATAAAAGTAGATGAAAATACAGATAAAATAGTTGAATTTGTTGGCCATAATCCTAATTTAATAGCTCAGTCATATAATGATATTAGTATGGGAGATTTAATACCAATAGATACTTTTTATGCAGGGCATCTTCATAACGGGTATAGAAGAAGTGATACTATAAAACTAAATCCAGATAGATATTTAGATAATGGTTATACTGAAAAACTATATATGAAAAATAGTAAAGGGGAACTTATTAAAAATAGTATTAATCCATTATTATTTGGAGAAACAAATTTATGTCGTGGAGTAGTATATGTTGATGATTATTCAATTCAGAAAATATTACAATTAAGAAATAATCATTTTTATATTAATAAATCAAATGATAATAATACTAATTGGGTTTTAATAGATAGTGAAAAGGCAAGAAAAGAAATAATAAGTAATAAACTTCATGCACTTGTTATTACTGGTGGAATTAGAAAATTCTTTGGTTTTGATTTACCACATGATAAACCAGAAGTAACTGAAATAATATATAAAAATGAAAGTTCTAATATGAAACTATAAATGGTAGGTGATAAAATGACAATACTATATTTAATAAGACATTCAGTTAAATTTGAAAGGAAATGTACTAATAGATTAAATTGTTTTGATACAAATCAATTAATTGATGAAAAATCAATATTGAGTGTAGTAGGAGAAAAAAGGGCTGAAATATTATGTAATAAAGAAATATTTAATGATATAGATATTATCTTTTCAAGCAATATGGTAAGAAGTATGCAAACAGCTAAATATTTATGTACTAGACTTAATCTACCATTAAATATAGATGAAAGAATAAATGAAAGAAAAATGGGTATAAGAAATACTAATATTGATAAAGATTGGTATGTAAAACAATATTTAGAACCAAAATATAAATTAAAAGAAGGAGAATCACAAGAAGAAGTACAAAAAAGAATGCATAGTTTTATAAGTGAAATAATAAAAAAATATGAGAATAAAAATATTGCTGTATTCTCACATGGTTATGCAATAACATATGCATTATTAAAATGGTGTACATTAAAAAATATTACAAAAGATAGAGTACTTACATATGAATTTAATAATAAAATAATATTAGATAAAATAATAAATGCTCCTGAAGTATTTAAACTAATATTCGATAAAGATAAACTAGTAGATATAAAACTAATAGAATTTGAAGATTTACCATTTATGAATGGAGGCATATAAAAAATCCTAACTATAATAAATTAGGATTTTTTAACTAGCTAATACAGATATAGCCATAGTACCTATGCTTAATACCATTAAAGCTAACATAAAATAAGCACAGAATTTTTTCCAAAAATCTTTCTTTTTTTTCTTCTTTGATTTTTCCATTTCTAAAACCTCAATAAGATTATAATATAATTGTCATAAAAAATAAAGTATTAAATATAATTTAATATGAAAATTATAAAAAATAGAGTATTTAAAACATTAATAGTAATTTTTGTACTAGGATTTTTTTTAGGTATAATTAGTTTTATATTTATGAAAAGTAATAATAGTTCTATTATAAGTTATTTTGAAAGTATTAAAAATGATAAGTTTAATTATGGATTTGGTTTATTAAATAGTATTATATATAATTATAAATATTTAATTATTATTTGGATTTTAGGAATTATTTTTATATTTTCTATATTTGTACCATTTATAGAGCTTTTTAGAGGTATTAGCATTGGTTTTACTATTAGTTTAATAATTTATACATTTAATATAAAAGGTCTCTTAATAAGCCTTATTTTATTGTTTCCTTGTATTTTAATAAATGAAATAATATATTTATTAGAAAGTTTCTATAGCATTAATATGAGCTTAAAATTATATAATTCATTTAAAAATAATAAAAGTATTACATTAAAGTACTATTTCAAAAACTATTTTTATCAATTTCTTATATTTTTATGTGTTTTATTCATTAGTTCTTTATTTGAAGTATATATTACTTCTAATATTTTAAAATATGTGTTATAATCTAAACGATGTGAGAAAGGGATTATTATGAAAGTAGTAGTTGGAATGAGTGGTGGAGTAGATTCAGCTGTTAGTGCATATCTTCTTAAAAAACAAGGATATGAAGTAGTTGGACTATTTATGAAAAATTGGGATTCTAATATTAATAATGATATTGAAGGTATAACTGATGATGTTTGTCCTCAAGAACTTGATTTTAGAGATGCTAAAAATGTATGTGATGAACTTAGAATACCTCTTTATAGAGAAGACTTTGTAAAAGAATATTGGGATAATGTGTTTACTTATTTCTTAAATGAACTTAAGAAAGGAAGAACACCTAACCCTGATGTCATGTGTAATAAATATATTAAGTTTGATGCTTTTAAAAAAGAAGCAGATAAACTAGGAGCTGATTATATAGCAACTGGTCATTATGCAAGACTTATAGATGGAAAATTATTAAGAGGAGTAGATTCTAATAAGGATCAGACATATTTTTTATCTCAAGTATCTAGAAAACAATTAGAAAATGTTTTATTTCCAATCGGAGATTTAACTAAAGAAGAAGTAAGAAAAATTGCTAAAGATAATAATATTCCTGTTTTTGATAAAAAAGATTCAACTGGTATTTGTTTTATTGGAGAAAGACATTATCAACAATTTGTTGCTAATTATTTAAAAGGTAAGAGTGGAGATATAGTTAATGTTGAAACTAATGAAGTAATTGGTAAACACAAAGGTCTTATGAATTATACTATTGGTCAAAGAAGAAATGTTGGTATTTCTGGATATGATAAAAGACATTATGTATGTGGAAAAGATTCTAAGAAGAATATTTTATATGTTGCTTTTGGTGATGATAGTGAATATTTATTATCTGATATGGCTATTATAGAAGATGTAAATTATTTATCTGATAAAAGACCTACTCAAGCTACTGCTAAGTTTAGATATAGAAGTCAAGATAATGACGTAACAATTGAATATTTAGATGATACTCATATTAAAGTTAAATATAATGGTGTAAAAGCCGTAACTCCAGGTCAAGCATGTGTTGTGTATGATGGCGATGAATGTATTATGGGTGGAATTATAAAAAAAGTATATAAGAATAACGAAGAATTATGGTACTTAAAATAGTACCATTTTTTTATTATTTTTGTTATTATAATTATAAGGTGTAATAATGAGAAATGAATTATTAAAAATAGCTAAAAAGATTGATAGTATTAATAATGAAGAAAGTTGGTTTAATTCTGATTATTCTCAAATGGATAACTTTATTAATAAAAAACTATCATCATTATTTTATAAAAAATACTTAAATGATTTAATTAGTAATATGGATATACTCTTATCATATACTAATTTTACTAATATTAATTGGGTTTGTGATAATAGAATTTGTTTTCATAAAGATTTTCTTAATACTTTTATTAATAATCTAAATCATTTTAAATATAAACAACAAATAGATCAATTAATATATTATTTATATACTTCCATTGGTAGTGAAATATTTACTAATAAAATGATAGATAAACTTGCAAATTATGATATAAATACTTCATCAATTAATACCATTTTTTCATATATGAATGATGAACAAAGAATGTTATTTCTAAGAACACTTCATAAAAATAAAAAACCAATTAGAATTAGCCATGAATTAAATGAGAATGAAAGATCTTTTATAGCTGAAAATATAGATGACTTTATTAAATCAAGCAATAATTTATTTTTATTAAAAGGTGTTATTGAAAATTATCCAGATGCAATAAAAAAGGTAAATGATTGTATAGATAGCAATTTTGACTATGTAATAGATTCTGTTATGGAGAATATATCTTATTTAGATAAAAATGATCAAAATCTTAGGACTTTTATCTATCATCTTGTTAAAGATGTTGTTGATAATGAAAAAGTAAAATATTCTGATATAAAAAATAATGCCAGCGGAGGTTATTCATCTATTTTGTTTGTTGGAAATAAAGTAATTAAAATAGGTAAAAAAAGAGAAACTCCAGTTTTTCCAAATAACCCATATATTGTAAAACCACTATTAAGAAGAGAGATAAAAACAAATACTGAACCTATTTTTGTTGAAGTAACTCAAAAAGTAAAAACTGGAATAAAAATTAGTGATGAAGTGTTATATGATTTATATAAAAAAATGAGAGATTTAGGTCTTATATGGACAGATGTAGCTCCAAAGAATGTTGGAATACTTTTAGAAGATAATGATATTCATTGGAAAGAAGATATTAACCCAAGTGATAAAACATTAAATCTTAATGAAAAAAGAGGTAATAGTACTTTAAAAGTAGGTGACTATGTTATATTAGATGCAGATTTTATTTTTGAAGAAAATGATCCTAATATAACATATGCTTTATCTTCAATGCAAATAGTAAAAGAATTTGAAGAAAGATATCAGCAGGAAAGAAAGCGATTATAATTGATTAGTTTTTAAAAATAGTAAAAAATATGGTATAATATACTCGAAGTTTGAAGATACTTCGAGAAAGGGTAGGTACAATGAAAAAATTCACAGATGTATATGGAACAAGTGGTAAAAAAATAACTATTATTTCTATAATTGTTTTTGTAGTTTTAGTAACATTATTTAGTAGTTTTCAAACAATTGAATCTGGAGAAGTTGGTTTAAAAGTTAGATTTGGAAAAATAGTAGATTCTAGTTTAAAGGAAGGATTAAATTTAAAAATACCATATATTGAACAAATTCAAAAAGTTAATATTAAAGTTCAAAAATCAGAAATTACAGTTGAAAGTTCAACTAAAGATATGCAAACTATTAATACAACTATTGCTGTTAACTATCGAGTTGATTCTGATAAAGCAAGTAATTTATATAGAACTGTAGGTAATAATTATGAAGAAACTGTATTAGAACCAGCTATTAAAGAAAGTATTAAAAGTGCTATTGCACAATATAATGCTGAAGAAATAACTACTAAAAGAAGTGAAGTTTCTAAAAACTGTTTAGAAGCATTACAAGAAAAAGTCGAAAAATATGGTATTATCGTTGAAGATTTTAATTTAACTGATTTTAATTTCAGTGTAGAATACACAAGAGCAATTGAAGAAAAACAAGTTGCTGAACAAAAATTACAAAAAACAAAATTAGAAGCTGAAGCTAAAATTGTTGAAGCTGAAGCAACTAAAAAATCCAATGATTTATTAAAACAATCATTAACTGATGAATTAATTGCAAAACAATTTATAGAAAAATGGGATGGAAAATTGCCAACTACATATGCAGGTGGTGATATTCTAAAAATGTTTAATATTAAATAAGTACACGAAAGTGTACTTTTTATTATGATAGATTTTTTTATTAACCTATTGACAACCAATTGTAAAGTATTATACAATTATATTGTTAAATAGTAGAGGAGTGATATTGATGAAAGAATTAAATCAATTATTAAGTGAAATTGGAATATCAAAGGTAAAATTAGCTAAATACTTAGGTGTATCAAGACAAATGATATATAATTACCTAGAACTTGATTCATTAAGTAAATGGCCTCAAGAAAAAAGAATATTATTATTAAAATTATTGGATATAGAAGAGGGTAGTGATAAAGCAATTAAGAATATTAAAATAACAAGTGAATACCTAGAAAATGTTGAAGCAAGATTAAATCAAAATGTTAGAGATATGAATTCACAACAATTCAATTACAAAAATTTAACAAGGGAAGAGCAAGATTTATTAAATGATTTAATATTTTTAATTAAAGAAAAATTCACTGAAGAAAAAACAAAAGAGACATATTGGATATTCTTATATTTATACCATACATTACAATCATTAGATGTTGTCCCTGAAATTAAATATTTATTTGCATATTTATCTAAGAAAACAGGATTTACTAATGCTAAGGAATTCAAATTTAATGAAACTAGACAATTTATATTAGAAAGTATTGTATTTACAGCATTTAATCTTTATAACAATGGTGGAGCTTCTAAATCAAAATTAATTGAATCTCATAATAGATTTGAACAAGAAATTGAAAATGATAAAGAAGAAAAATTAAGTCGTACACAACAATTAAATACATTTAAAGTTCAAGCATTAAAAGAATTGGGTTATACAGAAATAACAAAAGAAAATGCTGCTGAAGTATTAGCTAAGATGGCTGAAATTCAATCAAGAAAAGTATAAAGCAAGTATTATTACTTGTTTTATTTTTAATGATAATATGATATATTTATTACTATATTAGGAGTGAGTAATGAAAACTAGTGACTTAATTATATTAATTGTATTTGGTTTACCAATTCTTATTATATTTTTATATTTTTTTGTAATTTCACCAGCATTATTTTTTCACCATGGTTGGAAATGGTTCAGAGATAATAGAAAGTGAGTGTTAGATATGGAAATAGCATTATTCTTTATAATTCCAATTTGTTCAATACTAGTAATATACTTATTATATTTAATTTATAATTATTTATATTGGGGATTTCGTTTTTATAGAAAAGGCTTTTATTATATAGATTATTTAGAAAAAAATAATATAGATAATTCTAATTAAAATTTTATGTTTTTTATGCCAAAAATGTACTTCCAATAATATATGTTATGTTAACTTCTATATAAAAAATTATAAAAAAAACATAGAATATTACTTATTTATTAGCACATTTTTAATATGCTTTTTAATTTAATTATTTTTAAATTAATACTATATTATATTTAATTATTAATTAATAATTATTTGATCATATATTATTCAAATAAATTATATTTAGAATATATTATTTAAATTATTATATTATTTGAATTTGAAGTGAATAATCTATCACATTTAATTATCTCAATTCCAATTTGAATTTGAGATAAATAATCCTATCACGTTTAATTATTTCGATTCCAATTTGAATTCGAGATGAATAATCTATCACATTTAATTATCTCGATTCCAATTTTAAATTATTATTATTGAAAGAACTATTGATAATATGATTCCTAAAATCATATTCTTAATATTATTATATTTTTTTATTTCTTTGTATATATCATTTATTGATAATGAAATCATTAATCCTGACACAAATAATAATAAATATGAAATTATTATTGGTGATATATAGTCTTTTAAAAATATATATGAAAGTAGGGCTCCTAATGGTTCAATTATCCCAGATAATAGTACTTTTTTTACAACACTACCCCTACTTTCTCCAGAATAATATAATGGAAGTGCTATACTTATTCCTTCTGGTATATTGTGTAGCATTATAGATATACAAACATTTATTCCTATTTTTATATTATGATAGCTACTCATAAACACTATTATACCTTCTGGAATATTATGGATAATAAGTGATATCATGCTAAGCATCCCTATTCTATATAAGTTATTTTTTGATTTATTTTCTTTGAAATTAATTATAAATATAGTTAAATATCCTAGTAAAAAAGATAGAAATGAAATTATTAAACCATAAATTATACCATAATAATTAATTATATTTATAAATGAAGAAGGAATTAGATCAAATATTGATAATATAATCATGATTCCCATAGAAAATGATAAACTAATTGTAATAATATCCCCTATTCTATTAGTTTTTATAAATATGAAAATAGAACCTATTAGAGTAGATAATCCTGAAATAAGAGATAATATAAAGGGAATTATAAAATCATTATTCATATTATAATATATATTTTTATAAAAAAATAAGACCAATTATTTCCATATAAATAAATACATTATATTATTAATTATTACCATAATAATATTGGGTGGTGATTAAAAATGGCACAAGCAAGAAATAATGCTAAGAACAATTCTAGAAGCAACTCTAGATGTAAAGCTAGAAATAATTCTAGAAGTAAAGCCAAAAATAACACTTCTAATAGAAGTCGTTAGTATTAAAAGATATTCAATAAGTAATGAATATCTTTTTTCTTGTTTGAATATATATTTAGTGTTAAAATATATAATATGAAGAAAATAGTGATATTAATAATTATTGTAATTGTTTTAAGCTTTATGAGTTTTATTTCTTTTAATTATTATTATAATAAATATTATGTAGCTTCAATTCCTGAAAATATTAAAGTTTCATTAAATAATGAAAAATTAAATATTTCATATGAAATAAATGATTCAAGCGATAGAAATCAAATATATTATTTAATTAGTAATATTAAAAAAACTCCTAGTGTTGATGATTCTAATTGGAAAATTGTTAATAATAATGAAATAAATTATGATTTAGATGAAAATGTATATTATGTTTATTTAAAGAATCAAGATAACTTAATTTTTAATGTTCAAGATACTAATAAATATGGAACTATTAAAGATTTCAAAACTAATAAAGAAAAAATATATTTACCATTAGATAGTGCTTACACTCCTACTCTAACCTTTATTAAGTTAGGGAATGTTGATGAAACAATTACTTGGAAAAGTGATAATGAAAAAGTTGCTTATGTAAATGAAGGTGGAACAATATTTTCAAATAAAAATGGTGAAGCTAAAATAACAGCAACTATTATGGATAAGAGTGTTTCAATTGATGTTGTTGTAAGTAAACTTATTGTTAAAAGACCAAAAAAATATAATTATAAAAAACCATATATATCATGCAAAAAACATAGTAAAAAAGATAATGATTTACTTGATCAGATATTAAAAGATAGAATTAATGATGCTGGATATAAGACAAGAGCTGGTGCTGTTGAAGCTGCAAGATTTTTATCTCTTGAATTTCCATATAGAATAAATTATTTTAGTGAAAACGGAAGATTATCAACTAATGGTATAGATGCAGAAGGAAGATATTATCATAAAGGATTATACTTACATTCTAGTAGATATAAAGATATTGGTAAAAAAAGAAGTGGTCCTGGAGCTTGGGGTTGTATGATTTATTCTGGACCTGCTCATGGTATTAGAAGAAATGGACTTGACTGTAGTGGATTTATATCTTGGGTTCTTTATAATGGAGGATTTGATGTAAAAGATGTAGGTGCTGGTCTTTCATCTAATCTAGATTTAACTGATTATGGTAAAAGAGTTAAGTTTACAAAAGATTTAATAACAAATAAAAAGATTAAAGTTGGAGATTTATTAAGCTCAGGAGGCCCTGGCGGTGGTCATATAGCAATAATAGCAGGTGAAGATGATAAAAACTATTATGTTGCTGAGAGTCTTTGGACAAGTCCTAATATTGGTGTTGTAATGATGAGATATTCTAAAAAAACAATTTATAATACATATTATTATGTAATGCTTATGGATAAATATTATAAGAAAGATGGTAATTTAACTAAAATGTGGTATTAAGGATAAGATATGGCAAATAAAAAGAAAAATATAAAAAAGAAAAATACAAAAACTAAGAAAACTACTAAGAAAGAAGCTTCTAGTAAAAAAACGGTAGTCAAGAAGAAAACTAATACTAGTGTTTCTTCAACTAAAAAAACTGTTAAAAAAGAAGTTCCTAGTAAGAAAAAAACAACAATTAAGAAAAAAGTTGATGAAAATATTAAAAAGAAATCTAGCAAGACTACAAAAAAAGAATCTTCTAGTAGTAAAAAAATAACAACTAAGAAAACTAATACAAATATTAAAAAGAAAACTAATGTTGATGTTTCTTTACCTAAAAAAGAAGTTTCTCTTAAAAACAAAGTTAATAATGAAGAAATAAATAAAAAAAGTAATAATAAATATATTCCTTTATTTATTATTATATTCTTTTTACTCGCTTTTCCTTTTTATATTTTGATAACATCTAGCCCTATTCCATCTTATTCTAAAGTTTATCTAGATGAAAATGATAATATTAAAATTATAATAGATAAATCTTTTAAATTAAAAAATGAAATATATTGTTTATTCTCTAAGGAAGATATTATTCCAAGTATTAATGATTCAAGATGGGTAAAAGCTAGTGATTCTTGTAGTATTAAATTAGGTGAAAATATATATTATGCTTTTTTAAAAAATGAAGATGGATTAATAGTTAAAGTTAATGATGTATCTCATTTAGGAAGAATTGATAATTTAAAGATAAATAAAGATTTAGTTTACTTACCTATTTCTGGTAATTATAAATTAAATATTACTTATGATAAGTTTGGTTATGTTGATGAGAGTATTGTTTGGTCTTCTACTGATGAAGAAGTAGCAAGTATTAAAGATGGTATAATAACAGCAAATAGTAATGGAGATGCCACTATATCTGCTTCTATTATGGGGCATGAAGTTTCAACTAAAGTCATAGTAACTAAATTAATTACTAAAAGGCCCTCTTCTTTTGATTTAAAGAAACCAAATTTACCATGTAAAAAATATAATGAAAAAGAAAATGATTTACTAGATAAAATTTTAAAAGATAGAATTGAAGATGCTGGATATAAAACAAGAGCTGGTGTTGTTGAAGCCGCTAGATTTTTAACTCTTGAATTCCCATATAGAATTACATATTTTTATGAAAATGGTAGACAAACAACTAATAATGTTGATGGTGAAGGAAGATATTATCATAAAGGATTATATCTTAGCTCATCTAAATTTAGTAGTTTAACTGGAACTAGAAGAGGACCAAATACATGGGGATGTAAAATATATTCAGTACCAGATAAAAAGAAAGATCCAAATGGACTAGATTGTAGTGGATTTGTATCATGGGCATTATTAAATGGTGGATTTAATGTAAAAGATGTTGGAGCTGGTTGGAGTAATAATTTAGATTTAACTGATTATGGAACTGTAAAAAAAGTGAACAATTCACTTATTAAATCAAATAAAATAAAAGTTGGTGATTTACTCCACTCTAACCGTTTAGGAGGTCATATTGGAATAATAGTTGGAATTGATAAATCAAACTATTATGTGGCTCAAGCAATATGGTATAATCCAGTTGGAGTAGTAATTACAAAAATAAAAAAAGAAAAATTATCATCTGATTTTCCACATGTAGTATTAATGGATAAATATTATAAAAAAGATGGTAATCTTACAAATATGTGGTAGAAAGGACTTAATATTGAAAAAAAGAAAATTAAAAAGAAAATTTAAAATATTATTAAATAGAATATTATTTATACTATTATTGTTTTTTACAATATTTTTGATATATAAAGTATTAAAACAAGAATCATATATAGAAAATATTGAATTTAAAGATAATAAAGCAATTATATATTTAAAAGAAAATGACTTATCATGTATTTTATCTAATAGTAGCCCTACTCTTGAATCTAAATGGATAAAATCAAATGATCAAATATGTAAAATAGATATAAAAAATAATATTAATAATTTATATATTTTAAAGAAAGAAAAGATTATAGATGAAACAAATAATATTTTATATTATGAATTATATAAAAATAGTCAAATATATTTAGCTAATAATGAAGAATATAATTATATTAAATATTTAATTGGTGATATTAATAAATTAGATGTTAAAATTGAAAATGATGGTATTATTAGTTATTCAAATGGTATAGTTAAAGGTATTAAAGATGGAAATACTAATATTACATTTAAATATAAAGATTTAATTTATACATCAAATATTGAAGTAACTTCTATAATTAATAAGATGAGTATTACTAATAAGAAAGCATTATCTTGTGAAAAATATAGTAAAGAAGAAAATGACTTATTAGATAAAATACTTAAAAATAGAATTGAAAATGTTGGATATAAAACTAGAGCTGGTGTTGTTGAAGCTGCTAGGTTTTTAGCACTTAGTTTTCCATATAAAATTGAATATTTTTATGAAAATGGAAGACAAACAACTAATAATGTAGATGGCGAAGGAAGATATTATCATGAAGGATTATATTTAGATTTATCTAGATTTGAATCATTAACTGGATCTAGTTATACAAATAATAAAGGTATATGGGGATGTAAAATATATAGTTATCCAGATAAAAAGAAAGATCCAAATGGACTAGATTGTAGTGGTTTTGTTTCATGGGCATTATTAAATGGTGGATTTGATGTAAAAGATGTTGGAGCTGGATGGAGTGATAGTTTAGATTTAACTGATTATGGAGATGTTAAAAAACTAAATAGTTCAAACTATAGTGATATTAGAGTTGGAGATTTACTACATAGTGAAAGATTGGGAGGACATATTGGTATTATTATAGGAGTTGATAATGATAATTTTTATGTGGCACAAGCTATATGGTATGATGAAAATGGTTTAGTTGTAACTAAGATTAAAAAGAAAGATTTATATAAAGATTTTCCTCATGTAGTACTAATGGATAAATATTATGAAAAAGATGGTTTATTAACTAATATGTGGAATTAAAAAAAGATAACATTGATTGTTATCTTTTTAAGTGCTTTTTAAGCTTAAATTTAAACTTTTTTATATAATTTGATAAATTATACCTACTCTACTTTTTTAGCCCATAATTCATGTAAATTGCAATATGCATATATAGTAGAGTTTTTATAATAATTAAATATAGCTTTTGGAGTATCTGTACTTTTAAATGAAACATATTCTATATTATTATCACTTACTATCATTAACCACATAATATAATGGTTATCTTCCATTACATGATTAACTTCTACTTCTATTTTATCATTAATGATTTTATATGTTGGTATATGTTTTTCAAAACTAGCATCTACGCTATTTTCTTTTAAAATTCTCATACTTTCATTACAACATTTTATATCACTATCATTAAATGTCCATATTACATTACCACATTTATTACATTTTCTAAATACTATTTTCATATAACCTCCATATAAATAATATCATAATTATTAAAAAAGAAGAATATTATTTGATTAGTTTAATTTCTTCTTTTTTATTATTTAATATAATACATGTAATTATAATACCAATAATAATATTTTCAAATGCAAATAATATATAAAATAAAGGACTTTGCTTTTTATTCATTCTTTGAAAACTATCTCTATTATTATTTGGTATTACTCTTCTATTAAAGGAATGTTTTGATTTATTTTTTATATCAGTTTTACTTTGTTCTTCTGTTGTGTTATCTCTTTCATCTTGACTACTTTCTTCTTTATTATTTTCATTATCATCTTTTATTACTTCATCTTGTTTTCTATTTTCTTGTATTTGCATATTATTTGGACTTTGTAATATGTATGTATTATTTTTCATTAAGTAATAACCTGTAAAATATGAACTAATAACCATAACAATTAGTATTCCTGATAATATAATATTCTTTGTACTTTTGCTCATATACCTCCTTTCAATATATAAATTTTATTATAAAATGATTAAAATTATATTAAAAAAGAAGAATTACTTCTTCTTAAAATTCACTCTAAATGTTGTATATCCATTTTCTGAATGTGCTTTTATTGTTCCATTATGTTTTTTTACTATTGATGATGCTATAGCTAGGCCCAGCCCATATCTATTATCATCTCTATTTCTTGATTTATCTGCTCTATAAAATCTTTCAAATATTTTTTCTTCTTCTTCCTTTTTTATGGCTTCACCTTTATTTATTACTTCTAATTTAATATTATTTCTTTCTTGTAATAAATTCACTATAATTTTACCATTTTTAGAACTATGTTTTATAGCATTATCTATTAATATTGTTATTAATTGTTTTATTTCATCACTATTACATTTAAATGATATATCATTATCTATATTATATTTTAATTTTATATTATTTTCATATAATAAACTTTCTATTGTTAATACACTTTTTTCTATTAATTTCGATAAGTTTATTATTTCAAATTGAGTATTGTTTTCTATTTTAGATAAATCTAATAGATTTGTTATTAATCTATTCATTCTTTCACTTTCATTTTGTATATTATTTATCCATTTTTCATCTTTATTATCAACTAATGCATCTGCACTTGCCATAATTACAGCAAGTGGTGTTTTTAATTCATGTGATGCATCTGCGATAAAATCTTTTTGTTTTTGAAATGCTTCTTCTACAGGTTTACTCATCCATAATGATAGTTTTATTGCTATTATATATGATATTATTTGTGTTATTATGAATCCAATTAATGAATTTTTTAAAACATGAGTTAATTTCTCATTATTTGCTTTATTATCTACTAATATTATGTGATGATTTGATACATATTTATATGAATATCTATCTTTATATAAATTTCCAATATACATTTTATTATTAGTATCAATTATTTTATTTACTTCTTTACTTATATTATCAGATATATTCCCATCTTTTGTATGACTTATTATATTTTTTATTGTATTATTATCATTTAATATTATTGAGTATACATTTACATCCATAAATCTCATATTTGATACATTAGGGCTTTCATTATTTACTTTAGGGGGACGTAATATATTATTAAAGTTTAATATATTTTCTATTCTATTATAATGTGTATTATATTCTTGTATATTATATATACTTAATAATGTTAATGAAAATATTGTGAGTATTACATATATTACAAGAAATGCTTTATACTTTAATTTTTTCATCTAAAACCTCTAATTTATAACCTATTCCTCTTAATACTTTTATTGTTACATTTGAACCTATTAATTTAAATTTCTTTCTCAAAAATGATAAATATGCTTCTAAATTATTTGATTCTATTTCATTATCTATTCCCCAAATTCTATCATATAATTGATCTTTAGATATTACTATATTGTTATTTTGAATAAAATATTCAAGTATTTGTAATTCTTTTAATCCAATATTTATTTCTTCATTTGTTATAGATGAACTAATTGATGATTTTTTAATATTAAGTGTTAAATCTGCATATTTAAGTTCATTATCATCATCTTTTTTTATATTATGTCTTAATTGAACATTAACTCTTGCTAATAACTCTTCTATATGAAATGGTTTTGTAAGATAGTCATCTGCTCCATTATTAAATCCAGTTAATTTATCATCTAATTCACTTTTTGCTGTTAACATAATTACTTTTGTATTTATTTTCTCTTCTCTTATTTGTTTTAATATTTCTATTCCATTTACAAATGGTAACATTATATCTAAAATAATTAAATCATATATTCCAGATAAAGCATTATCTAATCCACTTTCTCCATCATTTGATATATCTACATTATATTTTTCTTTTTTTAATGATTTAGCTATTATTTCAGCTAAAGCTTTTTCATCTTCTACTACTAAAATTCTCATATCGACCACCAATATAATATTAATGAAATAGTATTAAAATAATATTAAATTTTTACTTATATTTTAATATTTCAATAATATAATTATTTCTTTTTGTTGTATTTAATATACCTTTATATATATATTTTCCATATTTTCTTACACTAAAAACATCATTTTCTTTTAATATGTAAGAAGCTTTAGTTAAAATAGTATAATTTAATAATATTTCTTTATCTTTAATTTTATCTAGTATTCTATCTCTATTAGTTTTTATTAATTTTGATAAAACGTTATCTATTCTAGTTGATGTAACTATTAGTTTAATACTTTCATATTCTCTTTCATAATCTTTTAGATAATCCAATGGAAGTGTTTCTAATGTTATATTATAGTTAGATATTTTAGTTAAATTCTCTTTAATATATTCTTTTAAATCACTTAATATAAAAAAGTAATACTCTTGATTATTAATAATAATATCTCCTAAATAACTATGTGAAATATTTAATGAAAGAATACTTCCTAATATCTCTTGATGTTTTAATATTTGATTTGTATTAATTCTAAATAAAGTGACATCTGGTATTTTTTTTGAATAAAGTATTATTTTATCTGCTTCTTTAAATGGTGTATATATTTGATAGTTATTTGCTTTTATTTTATATTTAACCAAATTAAATTCTGATTTATCTAAAAATAAAGTATTTTTACCATTTATTAATTTATCTATACTATTGTTAATTTTATATATATCTTTTTTCATAATTAATTATTATACTTATCTTTAAAATAATTTACTAAAGGTTCTACTTCTAAATCTTTATTTGTTAATCTATTTGATACTTCATTTATATTATATGCTCCACCATATTTATGAATATTCTCATTTAAATATTTTGTTATCTTCTTAATCTCATTATTTTTTAGTAAATCATCTACATTACCTAGTGTTTTATTTATATGTTCAAGTAACATTCCATCAAAAATACTACCAAGTAAATAAGTTGGAAAATATCCAAAATCTCCTCCTGACCAATGCATATCTTGAAGTATTCCATCTTTTTGATTTTGTGATTTTATACCAAGATATTCCATATATTTTTGATCCCATATTTTATCAATATTATCTAAATCAATATTTCCATTAAATATTTCTTTTTCAATTTCATATCTAATTATTATATGCATACAATAAGTTAATTCATCTGCTTTAGTTCTAACTAAAGATGAGTGTGCATTATTAAAATATTTAATAAATTCATCTATATCTAAATTTATATCTAACATTCTTTTAATGTCATCATAAATTGGTATCCAAAAATTAATATTTCTACCAAGTATATTTTCAAAAAACCTTGATTGACTTTCATGAAGTGCTACTTTATCTATATCATATGTTTTATAATCTCTTAGTTTTTTATCTACATTTTGTTCAAATATTCCGTGTCCACCCTCATGAATAATAGTACACATATGATCAATAATATCACTTTCATTATTAAATGCTATTCTAATATCATTTTGATTTAATGTTGTTGTATAACCATGTGTATATATACCAAGAGCTCCTCTTTTATTGTCAAAGCCAATATAATCAAGCAAATAACTAGAAACTTCATATAATTTATCATTAGAATATTTTTTATTTAATTGTTTTAATTTATTATTTTTTAGATTTTTAATAATTGGAATAATTTCTTCTTTTAATTTATTAAATAATTTATCAATTAAATCCAAACTCATTCCTTTTTCATAAGTACTAATCATAGATTCATATAAATTATTAGTATCAGGATACATATATTTATATAGTTCTTTTGTTTCATTTATTATTTTAATTAAATATGGTTTAAATATTTCAAAATTATCTTCTTTTTTAGCTTTAACCCATGCATTTAATGATTCACTTCTAAGTTTTGAATACATTTCATAAAAGTCATCTGGTATATTTTTAATTCTTTGATAATCTTCTTTTAAATCTAAAATATAAGTCTTTTCTTCATTACTTAATTTATCAAATTCATTACTATTTATTAGTTTTTCTATAATACTAATATATTCATTTGATTTACTTAATTTAAATGATTCTAATTCTAGTGATGTACTAGTTTCAATTAAATAGTCAAATGAACTAGCAGGAGCTATTGTATCCATCTCCCATCTAAGCATAGTAATTAAATAATTTATTTTACCTATTTTATCTAAATATTTTAATAATTCTTCTTTCATTTATCCTCCCTTATAATAAATCTCATAAATATTATATCAAAAAAAGCTATAATAAGTAATAAAATAAAAAAGTTATATAGATTTTATAATCTATTATAACTTTCTAATTCTTCTACTTCTTGATTTGCTATCATTCTATAGTCATTTATTTTTTTTAATGAAGCATTTAATTCTTGTAATACTTTATTTCTTTTACTTTCCATTTGAATATTAGTTCCATTAGCAATACTTTTTTTAGCTCTTTTTATATATTCTTCAGTTAATGTAATCATACCTTTTTCGTTAATTAAAACATCTTTTGATGTAAGTGGAACATATGTTTGTACATCTATTCCATACATTTTAATTTTACTGGTTGAATTTTCATTCATTTTTTGAAAAGTTTTGGCTAGTTCATTTAAACTTACTATTGCTTCTTCAATATTATTTACATCCCTTATTTCACTTTTTAAGAGTTTAGTTATTACTCTTGCAACTATACTTTCATCATGTTCATGATAACTTCTTTCTTTATTAAATTCATAATTAAAATAATATTTTTCAAGATATTCATTTACTAAATTTAAATCTAAATCATATTTTTGTGCTAGTAATTCGCAATCATATCCACTTTCTCTTGGAGTAGATTCCTTTCTTAAAAATTTATCTAAAAATAATAGTTCCAATCTTGGCAGTAATATTTCATATCCATCTAAATCAACAACCTCATGTGTTAAATCCATTACACCATCTTCAATATCATTAAGTCCTTTTGTTCTAGTTGGTGGATAAATTTCTTGACTACCAAATACACTTTTAAAAGACTCAGGATATTTAATTCCTTTATAATCATATAATTCAAAATCAGAATGTGATCTATATTCAGGGTTTGTTTCTAAAAAATTTCTTCCTTGTACTTTTCCTCTTAAAGCAATCTCAACTCCTATTCCTTTTCCAAAAAGATAATTAATTTTACCTTCTTCACTCTTTTGTGGATATAATGATATCGCAACAAGTACACTTCTATAAAAATCTTCTATTTTAGGCATCATAATTCCATGATCTTGAGTTTTTTCTTCCCATTCTACTAATAAATTTAATTGTTCATTAGTTAATGCTTCTGAGTCAATTAATCCATTCTTAAATGGAATACCCATATTTTTAAAATATTCTACTGCTTCATTCATATTGTAACTCCTATAATTCTATAAATTTATTATATCATGAATTTTTATTATTTTTAATGCAAATAAAAAATGTCATAAAGACATTTTCATATTTATAGTGATAATTTTAATTCATATTGGTCATTTAAATCAATATGATATCCTTCAATGATTTCATCATAATAACAAAAATATGGATGTTCTTTAATACCAGTTTCAATAATATATGCATCTTCAGGAGCAAAGTATCTATTTAATGTACAATGAACAATAACTGGTTCTTCATTATCAAGTTTACTTATTAGATTATATGTAATTAAATAATCAAATGATGAAATAGTATCATTAATTACACTATCTTCATAACTATATACATCATAGTCATATTCTTCATTTTCATCGTATTCCATTAATCCATATGGTCCTATAAGAAGAGTTCTTTTTTCAACTTCAAGTGTTGTTGGAACCTCAGTTATCATATGAACTCTATCAAAATCATCTATATAATAAATTGGTTCATCTTGATTATAATCATTTTCTTCTATAGTTTCTTCTTGATTAATTGTATTTTCGTTTGAAATAGAATTACAGCCTATCATAGATAATGTGCCAATTAGACCTAATATAGCTTTATATTTTTTTAATTGACCCTTTTTCATATTTCCCCCTTAAATTCGCATATATTATATCATATTTGATACAAATAGTCAATTTTTATCATTAAAAACTAAATCATCTTGTTTTTTTCACTATATATATTTAATTCTTCAAATCTTTGTATTATTCTTTCATTAGATAAAATATATCTTTTTACATAATCATTATTTTTCCAATCTTGGAAATTTTTATTAATATAGTCTATACACCTATCTATATTGTTTTTATTATAATCTTTCATTCTAATGATTCTATTAATAGTACCAACTAATATATGATCTACTGCAACAAATTCTATTATTTCTTTATACTGATCATATTTATTATTAATTTTTGCATATTCAATAATAGAATCTATTGCTTTTATAGCATCTAATTGTTCATCAGTGTAACTTCTAATTGAACTATCATTATGAATTACATAAGTATATAATGGCTTATCTACATATGAAACACTACTATTATAAATTAATAATTTAAAAACAAATTCTAAATCTTCAGCTACTTTAATATTTGAGAAACGAACTTTTGATTCATTAATTATTCTTTTATTAAATAGTCTAATACAAACAGATGGAGACTTTAATAATTCTAAATCTTCTATACTTCTATGTGCTTGTGTTTTAATTCCATCTATTTCTTTAAATGCGCTTTGTAAGCAACAATAAGTATCACTCTTTTTTATATTATTATATAAAGTTTCAATTAAATTATTTTCAATATAATCATCACTATCTAAAAAGTAAATGTATTGTCCTTTAGATATATCTATTTCCCTATTTCTTGAGTATCCTACTCCTTTATTTACTTCATTTTTTAAATAAATTATTCTCTTATCAATACTTAAATACTTATTAATAATTTCTTCTACATTATCTATAGAACAATCATTTATAATAATTATTTCTATATTTTTATATGTTTGATTAATAGCTGATTTTATACATCTTTCAAACCATTTTTCATTATTATAAACAGGAATAATTATACTTATAAGTTCATTCATTATTACCTCACCTTTTTAATAATCTTCATAGTAATTTAATATTTTTTCCATAGTTCCATCTTTTTTTGCTTTATCCCATGCTTCTTTATATATTTTTCTTGTTAAATCTTTATTTAGATATTGTTTTTGAAATTCATCTCTTCTTTTTACTAAAGTTGGATTATTTGTCCATAGATTAAATACACCAGATTTGTTTATTCTTCCACATATATATTTATAGCATCTTTCAAAGTGTTCATCAAAAGTTTTAATATTTGGATAACATTTTAATGTAGTATTAATTTGTCTTTTTGCAAGTATAGAAACATCAAAGTCTCTATCTGAATCTGATATACATTCACCATAAAAATTCCTTGGTTTTATTTTTCTAGAACCTCTATGATCTTCAACTGCTTCTTTCATAATTTGTATTTCATCAGTAGTAAAATATTTTTTTAATTCTTTATCGCTTGCTAATAGTTTACCTGATTCTTTTTCATGATTGTCTCTATCTACACTTAATCCTAAATCATGATAGCAAGCTATAACATATGCCATGTCCTTATTTAAATGATAAAAATCAGCAAGCATAAGCATATTTTGGGTAACTGCATTAATATGCATCATACCATGAGCATAATATTTTTCGTATTTTGGATATATATTATGTTCAATATACTTTTTTAGTTCTTGATTTATTTCATCCATATTTTTATCTCCTAAACTATGAATTTAATACTTATAAATCATAGATTAATTTCTTTATCATCTATATATTTATTTTTTGCATAAAAAATGATTCAATTATATCTCTTAATAAGCCTGCTTTTAAGCCAACTCCATCAATAATAATATCCCATATTATCTCACTAATAATAATAGGAATTGTAGAATATACTATTCCATATAATAGAAATATTCTAAAGTAATCTTTTTTGGTTAAACTTTTTTCCATAATTTCACCACTAATACCAATTTATTATATCATATATTTTAATTTTATTAAAAAAGATAAGATTATTCTTATCTTAATATTTTGAGTTATAATATCATGATTATTCATGATTTTTATTCATTGGATTATTTCTTGATTTAATTAATATTCTATAATCATTTGGATTTATTTCTAGATTACGAATTGCATAGTTATATAATTCAGTTACTATATCCATTTTTTCTTCATTAGTTCCCATATTAGTAACTGCATTAAAATATATATTTAAAAAATCTTCATCAGGAATAACATTTTGACCAAAAGATTCTCTATATTTTTCATCAGTATATATTTTAAATGCTTTATCAACTGGAATATTTGCACAACCACATAGTCTTGAATAGAATTTTCTTATTTTATCTACAACTAAATAGTAATTATAAATAAATTCTGGTTTGTTATTTTCTAGCATTGATCTTAATTTTATCATTCTATTATCAATTATAACTGCCATTTCTTTAGCATCATCTCCAGATAATGCAGGTAATGGTTGGCTATATTTTTCTAATATATAACTTTGTAATTTACTAATCTCACAATTTCTATCATATAATACTTTACCATAACCAATAATTACTTGATATGCATTTTCATTTGTCTCAAAATCATTTTCAATTGATAAATATATATCAGATATAGGTTTTTCAAAGTATTCTATTTTAAATCCATCGACAGTTGAAACACCTCTATAGATTTTATCATCACTATCATCTTTTATAATATGTATGTCTATATCAGAGTTTTTATTATTATATCCAGTTACATAACTTCCATAAACAATTATACCTAATATATGATTGTTTTCTAAATACTTCATTTTATCGATAAATTTAAATACAGCTATTAGGTATTTTTCCATATTATCTCCCCCTTAAATTGCTCCTTATTATATCATAAAAGTCCCATTTTTACAAGAAAAATAGGACTATCAAAAAATAATGATATTAATTACTTATTATTAATTTTATTACTTAATCTTTTTGCAAGAGATAATGTACTATTATATGCATCATCAATTTTTTTATTTATTCTTTCTATTGATTCTTCTAATGTATCGCCAGCTCTAGCTAAAGTTCCATCTGCTAAGCTATATTTTTCATCTTTGTTTTTAAATAAAAATAAAGAATCTTCACCATTATCAATCATTACTCTAACAATATCATTTTGTTCTTTTGCTTTTCTTTGTTTGCTTTGTTCTATTATTTTTTGTTGTTCATCAAAATCTAGCTTAATAAACTCATTATATGGTATACCTAAGTCTTTTTCTATTGCTTTATATAATATTTCTCTTGTTTTAGTACTTATCATTTTGCCTCCTGAATTAAAATAATTTATATCTTATATATTATCATAGATTAATTATTTATACTATATTTTTAAATACTACTATTATTTTTGTTCATAATTAATCTTTTATCAAGTGGTAGTAATTCTGTTTCATTATTAATACCTAACTCATTAGCAAATTCTATTGATTTAGTTAATAAATCTTCTAAAGATGAATATGGATCTTTTTTAGTATCAGTTTTATATAACCAATCTAGATATTTAATCTTTTTTGCATCATCAGGTCTACCATAAAGTACTTTTCCACTATGTATCCAATATCCAAATTCAACATTTGTTGTAAAAGCAGGCATATCTGGAAGTGTTCTTGGAATCCAAAATGTAATTACTGAAGCATTTGATAGTGCTTCTCTTTCCCACTCTGCTTGGTCAACATAATCTGCTTTTGGTTTCCATGTTGAATATTCTGGAACATATACTACTCCATCAAATCCATTATCTTTTAAATAATCACATGCTTTTGTTCTCCATGATTTAGTATTTTCTCCTCTTGGAGTTGGGCCTGCTAAAAATATTGAT
>Ga0247611_10002875_pt1 | contig 26658 bp, 17 predicted proteins | sample 177DNAGHGhighgp2_FD_192422 | JGI IMG/M metagenome (GOLD analysis project Ga0247611, IMG submission 192422) | Sheep rumen microbial communities from Palmerston North, Manawatu-Wanganui, New Zealand - 1770 DNA GHGhigh gp2 | ecosystem: Host-associated > Mammals > Digestive system > Stomach > Rumen... | reverse complement strand
CTCATCTCGCGAAGGCGTGCCGTGATCTCCTCAAGTTTCTTAGAGTCCAAAGTAATCACCACCCCTCGTATACTTACCAGGAACAGACTCTTGTGGTTGACATAAATCTTCACCTGTCTCTAAAATGTGCTTAATATCCTTGTAGCGGGGTCTGTTCATTTGCTTAAGGGCAACCTTGCAGGCTTCTTCTAGTCTTTGGTCGGAATATGTGGAAGCCAGTTTAAGGATGGAATGGACCGTTCGGTAATGTTGCTGTTCTACATTGGAGCTTGCAAATATCCTGTAGATCACTTCATATACGTTCGGTCCTTTATTCTTGGCCCAGTTTAGATACCGCGTGCTGTTCCACTCTCCGTATGCATTGCTGTGAGGAGGCATATCGGTCGGTATAGTGGAGTATGCGCCGATCTTATTCCATAACAGTTCGTGCTCGCTTAATACATTCTTGTTATAGAGGATCGTAAGGTGATGGGACGTTATCTTGAGGGTTACTTCCTTGCCAAGATACTGATACGGAACTGAATAGTAGTTCTTCTGATATGCAACATGAGAATTCGATTGGACTATCGCTGTTCTGTATGTCGCCATCTCATATCTCCGCACAGGTAAAGGGCGCAACGTCGCTTTCTCAACCTCATTAAATACGGAACGCCTTGTGCCTTCTTTCTTCTGGTACGGCTTGTTGTTGAATCTTTCAACTTCAAGAAGCAACTGGTCATTATATTCATCTATGGAGAAGAACTGACAGTTGCGGAGCCTGCCGATAACATCTTTCTCAAACTGATATACAAGATTCTCGACTTGGTTCTTATCTCTGGGAGTTCTGACTCTTGCTGGAACAACTACTGTTCCATAGTACTCAGCCATATCCTGATAAGTACTGTTAATAACGAGTTCGTCCCGCGTATGCTTGGTTATACCTGTCTTAAGGTTATCTGGTGTGAGTATCGTCGTAACACCGCCAAAGAACTCGTACATCTTAATATGGCATTGTATCCAGCTCGGCATCTTCATGTCTGGTGTAACATAGGCAAAGCCTAAACCGCTGAACGGAAGAACTGCCGCAAACAACCAGCCATATACCTTCTCTCCGGAATCAGGATCCTGCCAATAAGGACGTACGCCTGCCCAATCCACTTCGATCTGCTCTCCGGCTTTGTGCTGGATAATGTCTTTGAACCCTGTCTTCTTCAGGTGATCGTTGAAGTGTTTCTTGAACTGCGTAAGCTGGTATGGTTTCAATCCGGATAACCTGCACCTGTCAGAATACTCTTCCCATAAGAGTTGAAGTGTTACTCCGGGCTTTGCCAGTTCCTTCTTAAGTTGCTCAAAGTCAGGCATGTAGTATTCGCCTTCGACCTTACGGCCAGAAGTCGGCGGAAACACTTCCTTGATTTGAGCGTCGGTAAGTATTTGAAGATCTTCAAACCTTAGGCCTGAATCTTCAATTCGTGCAACAGCAGCATTTACTGTGTTCCTGGATAGCCCAAGAAAATCAGCAATAGCCCTGTTCGATTGCCCGGCTGCTTTCAGCCGTGCGATCTCTTTGTAGTTTGGCATATCTGCCACCTCCATAATTTATTCGTTCTATAAGAACGTGCAGATATTATATCTGCCGGAGGTTTGGCACTGTGATTCCGACGGAAGTGGCGCAGCAATTACCGATTTTGATGGCGCAAGAATTAGCGACGAGCTGGCGCTACAGAAGCGCCGTATTCAGTAAATTGCTCATAACGAGTTATTTACTTAAAAGCAACTAGCATCAAAGGGTCTGCTGAACTTTTTGGCACATATAGCATGAAGAATATCGTGCGGTAAATTAGTGATCTCTTTTGGGTTAGATCCTTTCTTGCCAACGTTTTGATTAAAGGGAAAGCATTCTACATTACTTATCTATATGATATATCAGCGCATCAGCAGCAACATTTCCTGTTGTTGCCTTGAAAGCCTTCTTGTACGCATTTAACTGATTCTTGTATTCGTTATCAAGGTCAGAGCCGTCAGCATTGGTTTTGTAATCTACGATATGCCATTTATCTCCTGAACGGTAAATAACGTCCATGATGCCGCTCCATATGATGGTTCCTTTCTCAGGACTTTCCTCTTTATAGCAGAATGGGGCTTCACAGTATACTTCATCAGCTTCAAGTAACGTCTTAAGAATATCCTGGGGGATTCCGTTTTTCTGGGGATAACCGCCGGAGGTGATTGTCTTATAGACTTCTTTAAGCTCCTTGCGCACATTTTCTTCATAAGCCTCCATATGAGGAGTACGGTATTCACTGATTATTTCATTGATAGTCATATCAATATCAATTTTGTTGCGTGTAGATACTATGATCTCCATTAGCCTGTGAATTAACGTACCAAGCAGAGTGGCAGAGGGCTTGGGAGTGTCTTCAGGATCCTGATCGTCATCGATTGAAGAATCCTTTTCGGATGTTTTGGAAGCTACGGAAAGTCCGCTCGGTTTCTCTGTGCTGAATGTAGGCTCTATAATATTGGGCGTTTTCAGTATGCAACTGTTTTCAGCATCAGAATACAGTTCTTCTGAATTCACAGGATCAATGACCTCCGGATCAGAAATGTCTGTTGAAATATCGATAACAGAGTAGATATCAGTCGTTGAATCGTCAGTTAGTGATGCCCAGCCATTGTTGTTATTGTTTAATCTGCATACTATCAATGCATTTCTTGCTCTTGTAGCAGCAACGTAGACCAATCTCTTGTTTTCCGCTTCAAGATCACCTATTTCCTTATCTCTTTCGTCAGGGAACACATTCGTTGAAAGATAATAACCGTCTTGTCTTTTATCTTTTGGCAGAGTAAACATATGCGCTTCTGTTGAATCGGAGCCGTAATCTATTCTTATGGAAGGATCTTCGTTTGTTTTCCAATAATATGCGAGAATGACGATTGGCTTTTCAAGTCCCTTAACCTTGTGGAGATTGGCCAGATGGACACGGTTATCCTCGGCATTAAGACTTAAACATCTCTCTATCTTGGATCCGCCTGATAACAATAGAGATAAATAGTCTTTACCATCCTGCAGGGTGACGACAGTACCATCCTGTTCCGCATTTCTCATGAGTTCCAGAGTATAGTAGATTACCTCCAGGTTTTCAGCATCAGCTATAGTGAATATTCTGTATGTATCCATAATGTCCGACAGAAGTGCGGCAGGGGACATATTCCGTGCTTTAGCAAATACATTTTTAAGACGTTCGATCTCAGCTGCAACTTTCTTTGCTGTTTGATTGTCACATGATTTGGAGTCAAACTCAGATATTAGGGATATTTTTCCTCCGCAGGAACTGTATTCGAGCAACTCATATTTGGTAAGTCTGATCGCATTGCCGGTTAGTGCGGCATATAGAGCAATCTGGTCACCGGTATCCGACAATGCGGAGTATATTTTGCTTATTTCTTTAAGCGCCTCACTATCCTCAAAGAGAACCTGACCTTCCACTTTGGAGGGAATGCCTTCTTCATCGAATTTTCTCATGATATTGATGAGATTGTCTTTCCCGACGGAGATCACCATAAAATCCTTGTAATCAATCTGTCTGAGATCTTTTTCATCCTTGCCTCTGAGCATATACTTATCGTTATGAACCAGGCATTTGATTATATTTGCCAGATTACCGGGATCTTCACCTTTTTTGTTTACGGAATATTCGAATACTCCTCTGAATTCATCTGATCTTACAGCTGCTTCTTCACATGGAATATCTGTGTATCGGCACTGATTGACTACTGCATCCTGACCGTCATCTTCAATCCGGAATAATGCTTCAAATGATTTGTTATAGTATTCGCATAAATGTCTGCAGGACCTGAAGTTTCTCGATAACTCAAGGACTTCTCCTCCGTGTTTGACAAATAGTTCTCTGACATTCAGAAAAGACGTAACATCTGCATTCCTGAATCTGTATATTGATTGCTTGGGGTCGCCTACAATGAACAGAGATCCTGCTCGTGGTTTACAGTTCTGCCATTTCCCGACGGGGTGTTCTGATGACAGATAGAAGAAAATCTCAGCCTGTATCGGATTGGTATCCTGGAACTCGTCTATGAGAAAATAACTGTGTCTATAATATATATACCTGATGAGCGTACCGTCTCCTTCGGCATCTTCCTTAAGTACATTGCGCAGATAATACAGGTAATCGAAGAACCGCATCTTGCCTGATTCACGCATGACTTTTTCTACTACTTCACGCATGCATTTGTCCAGGAAAGGAACTGAGGCATCGTATTGAACACGGTGCATTTTTACCAAAATGCCATTATCTATTCCTATCGTACAGGGGAATTTTTGAGCTTTAGGTTTTGAATCATCGAAGAATTTGCATAGAACAGGCCAATAGTATTTCTTTGCTGAAGAAGAAATAGCTATCTCTGACAGTTTGCTAAGAGCAAAGGATACATTGATAAAATTCGTGCTCCATCTTGTGCTTAAGGTCCGATAGATCTCTGGTAGAGATTCCCATGCCAAATCACTTTTTGTTTTGCCGCTGGAAGATTTCCCGATATATTTCAATTCTTTGTGTTCCATCAGGTAATATACTGCTCTGAGCAATTCATCGCGATCTGCGGCAAATTCAACATCTATATCCGCAATGCTGCCGGAATTGTAATTGAAATGGGCGTTCCGGTGTTCCAGGAGCATGGCTATTCCTTTACAGAACACCTCTTTATCTTTTTTGGTATGCTGATGGAAGACATTTGCCATCTGTTTCAATTCTTCTCCGTATATGCCGTTGCATATATCAACATAGATCTGAGTTAGGATTCCTTTCAGCTCGTCGTCCGTAACCAAAACGGAATCGGAAAGAACGTCTGCTTCCGACGGGTGTTCAGATAAGACCATATTACAGAAGGAGTCTATAGTTCCCATGAAGCACAGGTCGATGTTCTTAAGTGCATAAGCACAATTCTTTCTGGTATCTTCCGTAGGTTCAGGAAGCTGACCGGCATATCCATGGTCTTCCCATTTATAGTCTTTGCTGCTTCTCTCTATCAGGAGTGCCTGGAATCTTTCATAAAACTCATTTGCGGCAGCTTTGGTAAAGGTAATTGCACATATCTTTCTGATATCTATGCCTGACTCGACCATGGCAACCATACGGCTTACCAGCATGGTTGTCTTGCCGGACCCGGCACCTGCTTCAACAAAGAAGTTGGTGTTCATATCGGAGACTATCTTGTTACGTGAATATGTATCTTTTTCCAAACTGTTCATTCTTCAAGTCCTTCCCATATATCAATTTCTGTCAGTTTCCCGCATATGGAGCCATATTTACAGAAATCACAGGCTAGCGGATTGCATCTGAAATCCCCGTCTTTCATGGTTTTCTTAAACAATTCCAATGCCTTTGTGAGTTTTTCTTTCATCTCATCATCGTATTTACAGGTAATGGGGTCATCGTCAAAGCGCAGATAGCGGTATTCGCATCCTGAGACTTTATAACCCTTTTTCTCCAACAGATATGCATAAACAATGGTTTGGAAGCAGGAGGCAAAATCGTCCTTGGAATGTTTGATGGTACTGCCGGATTTATAATCCACGATCAGGAAGGTACCATCCTTGAGTTTTTCCACACAATCAGGGAATCCATGAAGTTTGATGCCGCTTTCATGTGTGCAGTGAATGTCTTCTTCTTTGAAGATAACTTCATTATTGGGATAGTGCTTGTATGCGTTCTCCATAATCTCAATGAAATTATCCTTAATTGGTTTGACTTCTTCCGGAATCAAGGGCGGATGTTCATCTATGAATCTGTCAAAGAATTCACGTGACAACCCGATAAATGAATCGTGATCCATATTGCTGTTTGCAAGCTGTTCCATCAGGGAGTGAGCCAGGATACCGATATCCAATGATGAAATGACTTCAAACGGATCACATTCCTCGGGTTCTTTTATCCCTATCAGATTCTTAAGCATATAGCGCCTGGGACAACTTAAGAAGGTCTCAATCGTTGTAGGAGCATATTCATCCTCATCGGTTTTCCATCCGCATTTGGCAGTGGACAGCACTTTGCTTTCATGGTCGATTGGTTTGCCATCTATGTATGCTTCGCCGATCAGTCTGGATGCAGAGATGGCAGGCTCAAAATAACCAACCGGGATAATTTCATTTTGGAGATCTTTATATGATGCATTTGTCCCTTTCATTCCGCTGTAAAGTTCATATATCAGTGACGAAGCGTTGTCTCTTTTAAGTTCTGCCACGTTTAGACCTGAATACGAGACGTATGCATTTGATCCGAGATCAGAGGCCAGTTCGGCAAGCCAGCGTACTGTTTCTATCTTCCTGGTAACGCGGTTCTCAGATGTCATATATTCGGCCTGTTCACCGAAAAGCTTCAGATCGGAATCGAGAAGAAGATAGTTTTCTTTTGGTGCCCCTGGGTATTTTGAAGCCGAGAGTCCCGCTATATACAGGTTTTCCCTGACAGAACACATGGCTTTGTCTATGCTTGTTATATGCAGATGTCCGGCATTACTCCTTTGATTCATTACATTCATGCTGAGAATGTTCTTGATGATGTCATCTTCTGTTTGGAATGCGCCTGAATTGCGGATTGCCACTAGTTCATCATAGATAGCATCAGAAGCAACATTATCAAGAGTGGTAAGCATTGTAGTAGAGACCTTTGATCTGTCTTTTCTTATGTATGCATATTTCCTGACGAACTCTTCGGGGAGGAGGGCTAACTCATCTGCCATGATCTCAAGCAGGGGAATACACTTGACCTTGCGGCAGTATTCGTCATAATCCTTGGATTTGCCTTTCTGGACATATTTAGCTTCTTCTTCCACTGCTTTATTATATGCTTCGAGTTTACGGTGATTGATTTCCTTGTTATTGGTAAATTCAATATCTCCAAGATATTTATACAGACTGCCCATTGAGAGATTTTTATCTTCCAGTTTTATTGCTTCTTTCAATGCAGCATTGTTGAACGAATTATTGAAGATCATCTTCTGCAAAGCATCAGAGCTGAAGAAAGAGTTGGTCCAGTGGAAATACAATGACAACAGTTTAGCAGGATTTGAATTGATGATCGGTATGCCGCATCCGAATGTCATCGGTATATCGTGGATAAGGGCATAATCAAAGAATAACTGTCCATAAGTTCCCGGATCTGTTACTGCTACTGTACATTTATCGATCTTCTTTCCGGAATAGATATCTGCAATGATAGTTTCCACTTCATTAGAGATGCCATAACAATTCTTAAAACTGGATATAGTTAGTGGTTTATCGGAAGCCTTATACAGATCCTTGATACTCTTGTTGACTGCTTTATTATCTGAAAGTGTCTGTATCAATGCGTTTTCCAAAGGATTCAGCGGATACTCGTTCAGGATGATGAAATCTGATTCCATATTACCGCTTTCTGCGATCGCTTTCCTGATCAGTGAAACGGAATCGATAAGGTTTCTGTCATTAACGATCCGCATATACCGGTTGTATACTTCGAGCAGAGCCGCATTTTTGTCTGTAAATATGCCTTTGGAGAATGTCTCATTAAGCACCTTAGACTCTTCAGGATCTGAAACAAGACACCTCATTTTTCTGATCGCCAAAGATATATTGCGTATGTCAGAGTATGAAATATTGACGAAGTAAGTGTTTCCCTTGACGGCCTCAGCCACTATAGCCAGGGATTCCCTTGAATCTATGAAATCCTGGGTGATGGAAATTCCTGAACGCATAAGAGCAAGGCGGGAGAGTTCTCCTGCACTTAATATCTTTAGATTAAAACAATTGACTCCATGGGCAGCAAGGTTTCTGATCAGTTCATTACCATTCAGTCCCGGTGCCAGTATGATCTGTTCTCTCATAAGCGGTACTCCGATATCTTATGTTAAAAATGAAATATGAAAGCTGATTATCAGATTTATTTTACACTTAATTAAGCTAAATGATTACTGCAATAAGAGGACAATCTGTCATTGTTCGCTTACATCGACATCTCGGGTGTATTTGCAGTCAGGGTAGCTTGCGCATCCCCAGAATTCGCCGAATTTGCCGTTACGTCTCTTCAGGATATTGCCACATCGTGGACATACCTTAACATTCTTGGCTGCATCTGAAGGATTCTCTATCTCTTTGGCAAGACTATCGTAGACCTGTTTAGTGATGTGACAGTCAGCAAGGGCACGGTGTGCTCCTTCGTAGGATATTCCGTAATGGTAAGCCAATGCTTCCAGGGAATGACTGCTGAGATCAGGTAGATACCGTCTTGAGAGAATTAAGGTATCAACATAATCATTGGAAAGTGTTTTGCCAAATAAGTCCATACAATCCCTTTGGATGAACTTCAGATCGAAGTTCTTGAGATTGTGTCCGACAAGGACACTGTTTCCAATAAATGCAATGAAGTCAGTTAGTGCCTGCTCGATATCCGGAGCATCCTGGACTATATCATCAGTTATCCCATTAATGCTACTGGCCATATAGGGAATATGCATGCCAGGATTAACAAGGGTAGAGAACTCACCAATAACCTTGCCACCAGACACTTTCAAGGCGGATATCTCGATTATGGCATCTTTTTCAGAAGACAAACCGGTTGTCTCGAGATCAAAGAGAACGTAATTAGGACAATAAGTGTTAATGATCATATTCGTGTTTCTAGAAGTTCCAAAGGCTATATCCCTGCCGTTTGGCTGAATCATATACCGGTCTCATATTCTTTGACAGGATATTGCAAAACTCTTCCTGACTGTTACCGGCACGATATAGTTCTTGAATTGCCCAAACTGAGCAGAGGTTGTCTTTAAAGCACTTCGCAAATAAGGCATGAATATCTTCTTTCTGGTGAATGAAACCATACATTACAAATTGATTGTGTGCAAAATCTTTAAAGAACTTCTCCCATGATGGAAGGTTATTGTTCTTTGATGAATTAAGAGATTAATCCATTGGCATAAGATTCCAAAGCTCATCGTTCATAACAAAGGAGAAAGGAACAAAGTGATCTATGTCATATTCCTGAAGAGCAATAGGATTTCCGGTGAAGACATCATTTACGTTCGTATATGTAAAGATGCCTTCCCAAAGGTTTCTGACATGTGTTAGTTTGCGTTTCCGTTCATCCAAAGGGGCAAGTTTATAAACAAGTCCAGGAACTTCTGGATTATTCTTTTGAAGCCATTTTAGCTTCTCGAATTGGATCCAACCTTTAATAGCTACTGCATTATCTTTGATCATTTGGATCCAATCGGCATCGAAGTAAACCTCGCGCTTTAGTCCTGAACTATTACCAAGAGTATAGGGGAGTTTAGTGTTCTGGTTAAATTGAATAATCTCTGTTACCATCCTGCTGACAGCACCATCAAGTGGTCCCAAGTCATGGTTGATGAAGAATCCTGATAAAGCCTTATAGGGGACATTTTTAGTCAGGTCATTCTTTTCCTTGGCAATTTGAGAATCAAATTCCTTGATCGCAGTTTTGATCTCGGTTTTTGAAGCATTGCTTTTCAGATTAGATAAAGCATGTAATTTGTTTACTGCTTTTTCAAGGTTGTCTTTGTCTTTGTAGATAACACCGCTCAAATGAATATGAAACTCAACGACAGAATACCAGGCAGAAGCGATCATCTCATCGATAATGTCATTGAATGTTGTTTCTTCGTAGTTTTCGGTAACCAAATTTATAATCGCATCAAGCCAGTAGAATTTATAGCAGAAAGATGGTGAGTCCATCATCCTTGAGAAGCTCTCGATTTCAAGAACGTTATAATACTTGTTGTCAATTGATAAAAGAAGGTCTGACTTGTCCATATTTGGTGTCCTTTATATTTCGTCCAAACCTAGGCTCTTCAAATATTCATATGTCCCATCATAGTATTCAGGAAGTCTTGTGCTGTCTTCCCAGAAACCGTTGGTAGTCTTGTTGTCGTTACCTTCCGGGACACAGATAACCATTCCAGCTCTTGCTCGAGTAAGCAAAACTCTGTAAGCATTCAACATATATTTCATCTGTTCCTGCTTACTTTCACTGACGGGCATTAGTTCGTTCCAAGCTGTACTGCCATTGAAACGGTAAAACTTCCACTGTCCATCTTCAAAACGCATATCAGCATCCCATAAGAGGCAGGTATAGTCCAGTTCCAATCCTTGAACCTGAATTTCTGTTGCAGCATCCTCGAGATAATTGGATGCCCTGGTATCAGCCTTATCTTCAAGGAACCAGTGAACAGCATTATCGTTGTCGTTTTGTAAGACATGGACACCCAATGGTTTATATCTAGCTGATTCCTTAGTAATCAGAACACCGGTTCTTTCTGTTCCTCGGACTCTTGAATGAAGCCAAGCCTTAGCTTTTTCCATATCTCTAGTAAGAACAATCGGATATTTATCCTTGATTTCAGCGTAAATAGAGGCAGCATTACTATCTACAGCTAGCAATGCATGAACGAATGCCGAGAGTTTTTCTGCTCTATAGGAGCGTAAAGACACTCCGAGATGCAAGCTTTCTGAATATGTAACATTCTTGTTGTTCTTAAGAAGCTCATTTACTTGACCTTCAGCATATTCAGCTTCAGTTAATTGAGGTGATATATACACCTTCCAATGTGTAAATGATTCGTTTAAGGCTTTGATCCATTCGGCTATTCCAGCTTCGCCGGTATTAATTTCTTGGCCACCACCGACAAGACAAATAATCGTTGCCCAGTCTTCACGCTGATCGAGCGACCAAATTAGGAAGGCTGCTTCTGACATAGGGAAGTTAGGAACTTTAAGCTTGTTACCATAAGTACCGCCTCGTTTGAGGTAATCAGCCAGTCTCTTATGTGTCCAGGAACGTTGAGCTTCATCAAAGATTGCGACATGCTCAACTTCACCGTATCCGGCTTCTTTCTGCTTTATGGCTTTTTCTGGGTCAATTTCAAGAATTCCATTCTCAACAGGAATCTTGATCTTGGCAAGCATATTGTCACGATAACGGTGGATGATCTGGATGAACTTGCCAACCTCACGCTTCGAATCTGATAGTTTCTTTTTCTCGCCTCTGTTGTTGCATTTCTTATAGTTATCGCGAGCTAAGGCTTCATTAAGCACAGCAACAAGAGGACCATTACCAGATAGATATACGGCTCCTTCATCTTCGATGGGTTTATCTGACCCTTGATATGTTTGTTTTACTGCAACGTCCAAACCAACTAAGGTCTTTCCAGCACCAGGGACGCCGGTAACGAAGCAAATACTTTTTTCTCCATTTGTTTTACTCTTATGTATAACATCAAGGATATAAGCAATGGTAGAATCTGTTGATACTTTATCTGCCTCGTGGCGGGTTATATCTTCAACTGAATGACTTTCATATAAAGTCCTGGCTGCTTCTATAATCGTTGGTGTAGGTGAGTAGGGACTAATGATCCAGTTCTTATCATGAGGATCTTCATTAGGATATGCTTGAAGTACTTTTGCTATTAAATCAGTAATACCAGATTCACCTGTGATAAGTGGGTTTATAACTTTGTCATCGTATGCAGACTTCTGAATTATATTTGAAGTCTTGTTGTACTTAGTTGCTATGAGGATAGGAACGATGACTCTGCCCTGGCTATATTTATGGAAATTATTCAGATCAAGAGCATAGTCCAAGACTTGATCTACATCGTTTTCCAGTATTTTTGTTTCACCAACTTTGAACTCAAGACAGAAGATTATTCCTTGGAGCAGAAGCACTACATCGATTCTTTTACCCAGACGAGGAATATCATATTCAAAAATGATTTGACCTTTTGAATTCTGCCAAGGAAGTAGTGTTTCTTGAAGAATCTGTATTTCAGATAGCCATGCTTCGCGGGATGTTGTGAGAGCATCGCCATGGTACTTGTCACACAATTCACCGAATATGGATTTATCCTCTTTGAAAAGGAAAGATTCAATACTATTTTCATATAGACAACGTGGGTTGTTTCCCATAGCAGTTATCTCCTAATGCTGTTAAAAAACAGATGCTTTAAACTGATTCCATTATAGCATTGTGTGCGGTTGCCAAGAGCTTACGAAGAAAAACAACAAAATCTTGTCAATGAACACGAAACAAAACCAGATAGTTCAGATTGGTGGTAGGCTCTAGTTAAAATCATCGTAAGCGTAATTAGTTCAAGTTACAACGCGGAAGAACCCAGCAGATATATTCCTAACCATAAGGCAGCTAATATTTTGTCTTTCTAACTATAAATTGATCAATCCTTCCCCATGTGAAGTATCTGAATGGGGATGAGTTGAACATAAACAATGCAATTGCCGCATTAACGATCATGGCACTTAAAACTCTTTACGCTTAAAGTAAGCCTGTTTTTGGTCCTGTTCAGTGATACTGGTTCAGGTTACGCGTATTTTTGTTTGCGAAAAACTATCAAACATCTTTGTAAATATGATATTATATTAACTAAGAGAGGAATGAATTCCTTGATCTTGGTAATCATTTTTGAACTTTTATTTGCTTTTTTAAGGTTTGTTTCACATTCAGATTTGGAGGACTGAGAACATGAAAAGAGATATTGAAACTTCTCTTAGGATTTACAATGAACAATTTGCGCGTGACAGGATAAGTCAAGAAAAACTAGATCACTTCTGTTCTGCATTAAAAGAATATATTTCCGAAATTAAAAAAGCAGAAAAAAACAATCAAATAGAAGAATACTACAAAGGCCTAGTTAATACTTTTTTGAAAAGTGAATTCTATGCTGACAAACGTTATATTATCAATACTGATGGAAGACATATTGATAGCGCAATTAAGGACAATGGAAATCTTAGAGTCATAATTGAGGCAAAATCAATAAATAATAGAACAGAATTTCCTACAGACACAAATATTATATGTAAAGGTCTATCTGAACTGGTATACTACTACTTGTTTTCAACAAGGGATGTTAGTGGATTAAAGGCTAAATTAAAGCCGGATGTAGAAATAAGACGTTTAATACTTACCAATTCTCTTGAATGGTATTTGTTTGACGCTAATGATTTTGAAAAACTATGTTCGGGGTACTTGGAAAACTTATACTTTAAATTTGCAAATAAGCAACTCACATATTCAAGCACTGACAAATTGTACCCTGATATAGAAGCATATTTACGAAAACAGAATGTTACAACAAGTCTTAATTATATTATGTTCAGTATTACGGATTTAATTAATCCTAATACCGGCAAAGCTAAAGGTAAAATCACATCATCGGTTTATAAACTGCTTGATTACCATTTCCTTTTGAAAGAACCATATTCATCAGTAGGAAAAACGCATGTTTTGAACAACCGTTTTTATAAAGAACTCTTATATGTTATGGGTCTTAAGGAAGAGCAAAATAATAATAAAACAACCATTGTAATGGATAATACTGCTCGCAACACAATTGGTTGGCAATTGTTTAAGATGTTTACTGAGTATAAAGAGTATCCAGAAACAAAGGCTAAAGAGTGCACATTGGAATTAATGATACTTTGGATTAACAGATTGCTTTTTATAAAACTCTTTGAAGGGCAATTGATTCAGTTTAATGGAGACAAACCTGAATATCAAATTCTTTCTTTAGAAAAAATCCATTCATTTTTGGATGTGCAGTATTTGTTTTTCAGGGTGTTAGGAAAAAAAGATAGAGAAACATCTTCGTTTTTTGAACAGTTTACAGCGGTTCCTTATTTGAATAGTTCTCTCTTTGAACGTCAGCAACTTGAGATTGATACATATAACATTAGTGATTTAAGGGATGAGGATGTAGAGATTCCATCTAATTCAGTTTTGAAGAAGAAAGGAAAAACAAACCTCAGATTATTGGAATACATCATATCATTTCTATCTTGTTACGACTTTGGAGCGCAGGGAACCGAACAAGGCGGGATTCAAAAGAGCAAGGATATCATTGATGCTTCCGTTCTTGGTTTGATATTTGAAAAAATTAACGGCTATAAAGATGGATCGTTCTATACTCCAAGTTTTATTACTGAGTATATTGCTAAAGAAACACTAGAACAGATTGTTGTAGAAAAAATGAACGCTGAATTTTCTTGGCAGTGTTCAGATTATGAAGATCTGCTATTTACAATAAGTGCAAACAAAAGCTCTTCCGATATGATAATAAGAGCAAATAAAGTAATCAACAATATAAGGATTATTGATCCAGCTGTTGGAAGCGGACACTTTTTGGTGTCGGCCTTAAATAGACTTCTCGCAATAAAACATGATTTGGGTATTATTCTTGTTCATAACAGTGCACATAAGAAAGTCTTATCGAGCGTTGATATTTTTGTTCAAGATGACACCTTAATTGTTTCTGATGCACAGGGTAATAGTTTTAAATACATTAAAAATGATATTGTTTCCCAAGAAATACAAGAGACATTATTTGAAGAAAAACGTGTGCTGATACAAAACTGTTTGTTTGGTGTGGACATTAATCCTAAGGCAGTGGCTATTTGCCAGCTGCGCCTTTGGATAGAACTATTAAAGAATGCATATTATAAAGATGGAGTAATGGAGACACTTCCGAACATAGATATCAACATTAAAGAAGGAAATTCATTAGTTAACTTGATTAAATTTGATGTTGGTAATGTTATTGGTTATCAAAAAAAAGTGAAATCTATTGCTATTCCAAGAAAGATGATTAGTGATTATCGTAAACTGATACAATCATACCATGATACTTCTGATAAAACGGAAAAGACAGATTTAAAAGAATCAATAACAAAGATTAAGAATCATTTATCGGATCAATTTAGCAAGCAGATAAGCATGGTTATTACAAAAGGGTCGATTGTAAGTCTTGATACAAAAACTGATATTGATCTATATCGTAATAAGTTCGAATGGGCTATTGAGTTCCCGGAAATAATCAGTGATGACGGACATTTTAACGGTTTCGATTGCGTTATAGGCAATCCGCCGTACATTGATTCTGAAACAATGGTTAATAATGGACTGTCTTATGAACGAGATTATATTAGAGACAAGTTTGAATATGCAAAGGGCAATTGGGACATTTACATTGCATTCTTCGAGAGGGGCTTAAAACTATTGAATTCAAATGGTGTACTGACATATATTACGCCAGACAAATGGATATCAAAGTCGTTTGGTGATGCTCTGAGAAAAGCGCAAATAAATAATATTCAACAGATTGTTGTTGCCGGAAGAGATGTTTTTGATTCGGCACTAGTCGATTCAATCATAACTACATTTAGTAAAAAGACTACCGATACTTTGGGCGTGTATTCCATTAGTGATGAAAAGATACTAAAACTGCGGTCAATTAACAAAGGGATATTACAGAATCCGTATGCATTGGATATAGTTTTTTCTGAATCTATTGATACTATAACTCGTATGGAGAATACTCATAGAAAACTAGGAGATATTTATCAGTGTGAAAGTGCCTGTTCAACATCAGATTGTTATATATTAAAGGATATTCTTTATGCTTTAGGCGATGGCAAGTTTGATAGCAAAACAATGTTCAGAGTAATTAATACTGGTTTAATCGGACGTTATGTTGATCGTTGGAATGATAGACAAATGACATATGTTAAAGCTAAATATAGGAGACCATATGTTTTAAAGGATGAGTTTGAAAGCACATTTCCAAATTCCTATGGCAAGAAAGCATCACTTAAGAAAATTGTAATTAAAGGATTGACATTGTTAGATGCTTCTTTGGACTTGGAAGGATTAGTAGTTCCAGGAAAATCAACCATGTATATTCCTTGTGATGATATTGAGGAATTGAAGCTGTTATGTGCATACATAAATAGTAAGGTCGCTATATTTTACATAAAGCAAAGGTACTCATCCTCAAGTTACAATGGAGGGATTAATTTTTCTAAAGAGATGATTAATAGTTTGCCTTGGCCGGAGTTGAGTAGTGACGAAAAGAATCAAATTATATCTTTAGTTGATAAAATCTGCGCATTAAAGCTACAAAATGCAAATGCTGATACATCACAACAAGAACAAAGTATTAACAGAATATACATTAATAAATTTGATGAACTAACTGAAGAGGAAAAACAGATGATTATTTCATAATATAATGGCAGTATAGTAAATCAATTAGTTTTTGATTATGGGAGAGCATTATGAAACGCAATGAATTACGATACAATAAAGGAATTGATGAAAGTAGACTTATTTTAATGGTAATTGAACCACGCGAACACATAGATGAAGATCATGTATTTAGTTTTATTCTTTCCTTATTTCAGAATATTATAGATCATGAAAAGAACGTGGATGAAACAACAAACAATAGTTTGAAGAATTATATATTTGAAAGATCCTTATTTGATAAATTGATTCAAAATTTGATTGAACGAGAACAGGATAAAGTGTTTGATCCTTATCAATTATCTTTTGATTTAGTATCTTCGACTGTTAGATTTGGGACCCATTATTACAATACCACTCAAGACGAACTAAAGAATTATATTTTAAATTTAATACCGCATCTTAACGAAGATGAAGCTGCGGCTTTCATTCAAGATGATTTACTGACGGAAGAATCATTAGCCAATAAAGCCGCCTTTTGGGATAGACACGAGAATTAGTATTTGATTATTATCAAAATAATTCAAATAAAAGGAAAGAGCATTCAACTAACTGCTCTTTCCTTTTTTCATTACATACTCCCCCACATAGCAAGGCACTACCCCCACCGCGTAACATACAAGATCCCAGACAGAGAATCCTGTCCCGATAATTATCCTCATCAGCTGATTCGTTATTCCGAACCGGTCGCAGAATCCCCATAACTGAAGGAACTCCACAACGAACGAGAAGATGAGTATTACCGTGGGAAGGATGAACCATTTCTTCGGTCTGTAGGGAGATATGGTCCTTACTATCGTATAGATGAGTATTACCACGAGTACGTCACCCAGATAAGCCCTTACCCATCCGTGTGCGAACATGCCTATGAGTATCTCTATCCCTAAGAGCAGGGCGGATAGGATGCCGAATATAAGTCTTCTCAAATTAGTGTACCGATTCCTCTTTACTGTTTACCAGTTATTGAAAGCAGCGCATTCTGACTTCCATAAAGGAGTTCCTTCCTTTATCTCGTCAGCGATGAGTTCGTAGTCTTTTGTGCTGATCTTGCCGTGTTCAGCCATGCATTTGTAGAATTTCTTTATGCTTGTAGCGGTCTTCCCGACGGAATCCGGCGTAGACCACATGCATTTGTGAATGAAGAAGTCAAAGAAACTTCCCAGTTCATACAGACCTTGGTCAATATGATGCAGACTTCTGAGCATCAGATAATCGTTAATGAAGAATTCTGCGTTTGAAACGTGGTTTCTGATGGTCTTGGGAGCCAGTCCTGCTGCCTTCAGATCTTCTTCGAATATCTTCAGGTATTCTTCGTTTTCCCTGCGTATCTCCTCGCAGTTGATATCATATTCGTCCATGAGTTCATCCTCCGTTGGTGTAAGGATATCACAAACGGGATGAAGTTAATCTATAATAAAAGAAGTTACTCTTTCACACACGTTCTTTATGAGGTAACCGCATATGGACAGATCTTTGTTTCAGTATATTTCGGAAGCAGTGGACAGTGAAGGAAAGCTGCCTTCAGGTTTTAGCCTTCCGCCCATGGAAGACGAAAAGATGGCGATATTTGCCGACGGTGCCATGGACGGCATAAATATCTACCATATGGGATTCTCGCCCATGTCGGAGGAAGAGGAACAGGAGCTTCTTAAGCTTCTTATAACCGCCAATGACGGTGACATAGACAAAGCAACTTCAGGTTTTGCGTCGTTTTGCAAGAAACACAGGGCAGTCACGATAATAGACGATGTCCAGGATGCGATACTGAATAACCAGGACGATCTGTCGGTGCAGAACATGGTGAGATTCGCATTCCATCTCCTGACGGAAACATCTGACCGCGAGTGCGTAAAGATCGGACTGATAATACTCGAACTGGTCGACACCTCAAAAGATCCCGATCTTATGACAGTCATAAGGACCATGGGTCTTTCGGATGAGTTCACGCTCTTTACGGTGTTCGTCATGAGACACTGGCCCGACGGGCAGATGGAGATATTGGATCTTGCAAAGAAGGTTCACGGATGGGGAAGGATACATTGTGTCAGCTTTATCGAGCCCGAAAATGATGAAATAAAGAAATGGCTTCTTCTGCACGGAGTGGATAATTCCGTTCTTCCCGATTATTCGGCACTCAAGGTCTTTAACAAAGCGGGTGTTGAAGAACTGCTGGGCAGAAAAGATCTGTTCCTTGAAGAGATAAAGGGAATACTGAAGATAATGGATGCGATGCTCGATGAGGGTCCTGTTGCGGGTATATCGGCATTGGATTCACCCGAGCCCGTCCTCGCAAAAGTGCTGGCTGCTGCGAATACATGCTCAGGTTTGGACGAAGAAGACATGAAGATAGTGAGCAGGATAGAGGAATACAAACCGGAAGAATAAGAGAGGCTGCCCTGCGGCAACCTCTGCTCTTGTCTTTCTTACTTTGCCGTATAGGCTCCTGATACGCGGCCTACTCCGACTATGTTTCCCGTATTGCCTTCGGCATCGGTATCGAGCGCGTCGATGAAGTCTTTGACCTTGGCATAAATTGAGTTTATGCCGCCCTTCATCCTTTCGACAGGTGCCTTGAGGGCTATAACATATACGTTGTAGTGGTGTGTGCTGCCGCTCGGCGGATAAGGTCCGATATATTCGGAGGTGGGTGCCCAGCCTTCGGGAAGCGTTGTTTCCTTGATGTTTCCCGACTTCCAGTGGATGAAGTATCCGGTATCCATGTCGATCATGTAGATGGCATATTCAGTTGCACCTTCAACGGGTTCCCAGGAAAGCTCAGGAGATGCGTTCTTTCCGTCTAAAGTATTTGCCGTTATCTCATCCCATTTGCCGTCGTGGAGGCTCTGTGAAGTGACTGCAAATGCGGGATACGCGCTTACGAAGATATCGTCGCTGTTATCGGGTACCGTTGCTTCTGTTTCTGTGGTCGCCTCTGTGGTCGCTTCAGTTGTCGTATCTTCTGTCGGCGCTTCTGTCTGAGTGCTTGTGGCGGGTGTCGTCTGACCGCATCCTGCCATCGAGAGAAGAATGGCTCCGCAAAGGATTGCAGGGAGTATCTTATGCTTTTTCATTGTGTGTTCCTCTTTCTTGTTATGATTTCCTACTATCGTTTTAAGGATAACATAGTGAATGCTATTTAAAAAAGTTTACCGGGTGATATTGGAATTGTTTACCATACTTATCGCGTATAGGTCCCTGATACCCGGCCTACTGCGACTATGTTTCCCGTATTGCCTTCGGCATCGGTATCGAGCGCATCAATGAAATCTTTCACATTGGCGTAGATGCCGTGTATGCCGCCTTGCATCCCCCTGACGGGAGCCTTGAGGGCTATTACATATACGTTGTAGTTATGCGTGCTGCCGCTCGGCGGATAAGGTCCGTTATATTCGGTAATCACAGGCGCCCAGCCTTCGGGAAGTGTTGTCTCCTTGATGTTTTTGGACTTCCAGTGGATGTTGTAGCCGGTATCCATGTCGATCATATAGATGGCATATTCTGTGGCGCCTTCTACGGGTTCCCAGGAAAGCTCCGGAGATGCATTCTTTCCATCATGTGCCGTTATCTCATCCCACTTGCCGTCGTGGAGGCTTTGGGAAGTGACTGCAAATGCGGGATACGCGCTTACGAAGATATCGTCGCTGTTATCGGGTACCGTAGCTTCTGTCTCTGCAGGAGCTTCAATCGCAGCAACTGTGGTTGCTTCAGTTGTGGTACCTTCTGCCGGCGCCTCTGACTGTATGGTCGTGGCGGGTGCCGTCTGACCGCATCCTGCCATCAAGAGCAGTATGGCTCCGCAAAGGATCGCCGGAAGTATCTTATTTGTTTTCATGGTGTTTTCCTCTTTTTGTTTCGAGTTTGTCTATTCTATCTGAAGATCTAGCGGTAATCGTAGTAGAGCTCGGGTGCGGTATATGGTGCCTTGATCGTGCCGTATGCCAATACGTTGCCGGTTGTACCGTCAGCTGCGGTGTTGAGAGAGTTCATCTTCTGGCTGATCTCACCGCCGGACTGATCGAGGGGGAACTTGATGTCTTTGGGTTCTGCTCTTAATGCGATCACATAGAGCTCATAAGTGTGTGTTCCCGGAGGATAAGGTCCGATATATACCGACTGATCGGTGTATTCTCCTTCGTCAAGGTGGGTCTTATCTGTTACCACATACCAGCTGAGCCAGTTGGTTGTCGTCGTGTCGATCAGGAATACCGCATAACATGAGGCGCCTTCTACGGGTTCCCAGGTAAGTTCGGGAGACTGATTGCCTTCCTTCAGGCCCGTTATCTGCTTCCATTCGCCGTTATCCATGCTCGTTGTGGTCACTTCAAAGACGGGGAGCTTATCCATATAAACCTTTGAATCCGATACCTCACGGCCTGCCGCCTCATCGTATTCCTGCTCGGATATCTGAACGGCGTCTGTCTTCAGGTTAAGTCTTAATGTGCTGCCTTCAGACTCGATGTCGATGAAGAGGTCGCCCGAATCAGTTACCGATCCTCCAGTGATGCTTGCGCCTTTCTCCACTGTGCCGTTATTTCCTGCCCAGGCGAGCTTTGCTCCCGTTCCGACGGTGGTGAAGAACCGCTCTGTCGGAGTGTTCTGTGCGTTGCTGAGGTTGAAGGCAAAGAGCCCGATCTTTTTAGAGAAACGGATGTAGAGGGTTCCCGTATCTCCGATCTGTACCTCTCCGCCAAACAGATCCGATATCTCATCCGAACTGGTTATGTCCGTCTTCCAGCTGCTCCATATTAGCGCCGAGTTGTCGACCTCACAGGCTGTCGTGGTCTCATCCGTCATCTCCCAAGAACCGGTCGTGCCGTTCAGGCAGAATTCGAGGTCTTTTGAGACCGTTTGGGGCAGCAGACCGTCCATTATGTCAGCCTCATAAATGACGCTGACGGTGTCTCTGAGCGTATATTGCGTGTTTTCGCCCGATTCGGACGAATCCCTTGTGTTTATTGAGTTTATAACAATGTTACTTATGCCTTCCGAGGCAAAAGAGGCGGTTATCTCACTGTCAGACAGGGGTGTGATGCCAGTGGTCTCCGTCGTGCTCACTGTCTCTGCCGAACACCCTGCCATGAGAATGCCAAGGACCGTTATCGCCGTGACCGGATATGCCGCTTTTATTCGTAATGACATCTTTTCTGCCCTCCTTCTGACCCAATTCTACACAGGGCAGGGAAGAGGGTATTAGAAATATCCTCACGGAAAACAGTAATATCTGCACAAAGGATAAATTGATCTATATCTTGCTCTGTGTTTCCCTGTATCTTGAAGGTGTCGTTCCGACTGCGTTCTTAAAGAGCTTCGCAAAGTAGTTTGAATCGGGATATCCGACTCTTGCGCTGATCTCGCCTATGGGGAGCTCGGTCTTGGTAAGGAGGATCTTTGCAAGGTCCAGCCTTAAGTTGAGCAGATAGTTGAGACACGTCATGGAGGACTGTTCCATGAAGAGGGCGTTTAACTTGTTGCGGTTTACAGCGAACTTCTTTGTGAGTGTTTCAAGTGTTATGTGCTCGTCTATGTGTTCATTCAGGTATTCCGCTATCTTCGAGAATTCTTCCTGTCCTGAGGATTCTTTTTCTTCAGGTGCGACTTCCACGAAGGAATAGACGATGAAGTGCAGCATCTCCATCAGATACGATCTGCTGCGGCAGGGCCAGAAACCGTCTTTCTGTTCCAGGAGTTCCTTCTCGGTCGATAAGTAATACTCCTTAAGGCGCTTGAAGCCGTTCACGGTAAGCTGGATGACGTGGTCTGACAGATCCTTTCCGGCGCCGAAGAACCTTATGAGGATATAGTCCTGATAGATCGTCTGACCGTATGCTTCGGCGAACTCACCCGCATCAATGCGTTCGAACGTGAACTCATCTCTTATAGCTGAAGGCTTGAAGAATAAGACCTCTGCTTTTATTTCTTTTACGATGCGGTAATCAAGTTTGTCTCTCTGCGTGAGGCATATGAGTGCGGGAGCCTTTACCTCGAACTTTTTCCTGCCGTCTTTTATTTCGAGCACGCCCTTCTCGAGAAGAACGATCTTGTAGTTCTCTTTGTCGTTTATGTATTCGGGAAGAACAGTGCATACTTCGGGATAGATAGCGACTATCCGGTCCCATCCGTCCCAATGACATTCGGTGCAGAGTTTCATCTGTTTTGTCCTCCCCTTAAACTTCTTAATTATCGTTATTATAGCCTATAGAATTTAGTGTAAATATATGTGTTTGCGGCACCAAAAAAGTTTTTTGCAAATCTTCAAAAAACCACTTGCATAAGGCATTTTGCAGTGCTACAATCTCGCCAGATGAAGGAAGTGCCTGTCCGACATCTGAACCTGAAATATAAGGTTTGGATCGTACAGCACTTCTTTTTTTATGACTTGCGGAAAGGAAAAAGGAACAGCAGATGGCTACTATGTTGAGACAACTAACGATTAACCTCAAGGCGCTCATGAATACGGCGTTAAGCTCGGCATGTTCATGTGTCCAGATATCTTCGGATAACCGCATACGCTTTTACGGCAGCTATAGATTTAACGAACACGGACGGTCGCTATGTGAACTGACTTTTGTTTAGGCATAAGCAAAAAGACTGATTTCATAAGACCGTCCGGAATGAGAATAAAACCGGACGGTCTTTTTATTCTCGCGAACCTTGACAACTTAAACTTTAAACATTCCCTTCTCATTCAAAGGTAGGATGCCTGACTGTTAATCAGATAATGCAGGTTCGATTCCTGCGAAGGGAGCCAATAAGATGTCTTGCATGGAAACAGGCACTCCATGCAAAACATCCCCGGGGCAATGCGGATCAGTGATCCCTTTGTCCCGCCATAAGGGCGGTAAGCTAATCCGGTGAAAGCAGCGGTTTGAAGCACCGTGTAGGTTGGATCGACACCAACACTGCCCACCAGATACGGCCGGTTTCGGGCCGTTTAAGATAAACCCGGCAACGGGGATAAAGTGACAGCGCTTAGAACTTCCGCGCATCGCGACTGCATCTGATGCAGTTCAACGGAAAACCTGTACGACCGATACCCGGTCTTCTGCTCAAGGCCGACTGGTGAGAGCATGAACGGGCAGGGGCATTGAGACATGTCCTATACTAACTCAGAAATGGGTGGACGGCCGGCAGCTTACCGACACGAACTCCGTAAGAGACAGTGTTGGTCAGATGTCCATGAAAGGTCTTAAACCGAAAGGCAGGTCTTTCATCTTCAAGTAAGTCGATAACAAGACAAGCATGACTGTGACGGATGGACGGTATCCAAAAGGTACCGGTGTCCAAAGACAAGCCTCGCAGCCAATCTGAAGTTCGGGCTAATTAGCTCAGCGGGTAGAGCATTCGACTCCTAATCGAAGTGTCGCCGGTTCGAATCCGGTATTAACCACCATTACGGCAAAAGTGCTTGTCACGTAAAGACCGACAATGAACTTATCCATCTGAAACATGATGGCTTACCAGCCCGCAAGGCGAAGTAAGAGACGGTACGAGTAAGTGCAACTCTAACAGTCCGCAAACTGTGAATCCTTAGCAGGGAAGAATGTGCCCAAAGGATATCTATAAGGCTTTACGTAAGATTTTGCAGGCTTTTACAAAACCTGTGTTCATCGCAGCTACAGCTTAACAGGCTGTGTGACAGCCCGCTTCCAACGGCGGATGATGCTGCGGTAAAACGTCACTGTCTCAGCGTTTTCATTCTTCGATCATTAAAGTCTTGAATCAATAGCGGTGATCGAAGTACATATCCTCGTGGTCGGAACAGGTATACGCAGGCGCCTCAGAAGCGTCTTTATCCCGGTTCGAATCCGGGCGGGGATACCACATACCTTCGTAGCAGAACCGGCATATGCGCCGGACTAAGGATCCGGGTCTTTTTGTGGGTTCGACTCCCACCGGAGGTACCATAAGCGCTTGTAGTAGAACGGCATATACGGCGGGTTTAAGCCCCGTGTCACTCCCGGTTCGAATCCGGGCTGGCGCACCAAAATACTCGCATAGCACAACCGGACAGTGCAGCGGTCTTCTAAACCGCGGATCGGAGTTCGAGTCTTCGTGCGGGTGCCAAATGTCTGAATGGTGCAACTGGCAGACACGGCTGATTCAAGATCAGCATCTTCAGGGTTCGAACCCCTGTTCAGACACCAAAACTGCGGAGAGGAGCGGCTTCCGGGCAAGCCTCATAAGTTTGATCTCCCGGGTCCGACTCCCGGCTCCGCAACCAAACATGCCGGTGTATTCCGTTAAAGAGGCGGGGCGGACTGTAAATCCGTCGTCCCAGGACACTAGTGGGAGCGTTACCCTCGACCGGCACCAGTATCGTAGCATCTTTCAAAGGCAGGAACCCCGTCTGATAAGCGGGTAACGGTAGTTCGACTCTATCTGCTACGACCATGTGGGACAGACAGGCATACAACTTCTCATCTGATCCGTGCTGAAGGTTGTCCTGTCTCAAACCCACACCCCATCGGAATATAGCGCAACGGTAGAGCAGGCGGCTTATATCCGTCAGGTTCAAGGTTCGAATCCTTGTGTTCCGACCAAATGCCTCTGCCGCCGATCGGCTCGGCATACAGTCTGCAAAACTGTGTCATGCAGGTTCAAGTCCTGTCGGAGGCTCCAATCAAGGTCGCATAGGCTAACGGATAGACCGTTCGGCTACGAACCGGAAAATGGGAGTTCGATCCTCTCTGCGATCACCACATTTAAGTCCCTTGGTGTAAAGGCAGCACAGAGGCCTTTGACGCCTTTGGTGTGCGTTCGAATCGTACAGGGACTGCCAATACGCCGTGTTACCTTAGCGGGGAGGAGGGCCGGTCCTGAAAACCGTTGTGTGTAAAAAGCACTGGGAGTTCGAATCTCTCACACGGCGCCACATAGAGATCTGGTGCAACGGCAGCACAAATGACTCTGAATCATTAGATCAAGGTCCGATTCCTTGGGTCTCTGCCATACGTCGGCATAAGCCTAATCCGGTAAGGCAGCGGTTTGCTAAACCGTGAGTAGCCGCTCAGGCGGTGTCCGGGTTCGAATCCCGGTGCCGACGCCAGAGAGGATTATTCAGGAAAACAGAACTATCAATGCAACAATAATGCAACGATTTCGAAATCGTTGCAAAAATGACGCGATAATAGTAAGAAAACATCAGACTGGGTTTACGACAATTTCCGGAGATTTGTCGTAGTTAACATAAGTGCAGTCCGTTTTTCACGAGGCAAAATGGACTGAAATGCTTGATTATATTGAGTTTATAGAACCAAATTGGACGCTGAATAGATAGACTATCGGTCAAGCGGTTTCATAGTCGGGAAATGTGTTGACATAATTACATAAGTATTCATAACTGTTATATGATATTCTATTTATACTTAAATATGTTTGAGGTTGTGCTTATGAAGGCAATTGTTTGTGAAATGTGTGACGGCCGCGATATCATAAAAGAGAATGGATTTTATGTGTGTCAGAGTTGTGGGACAAAGTACTCTGTCGAAGAAGCTAAGAAACTAATGGTCGAGCTTCAGGGATCTGTAACTATTGATAAGACGCAAGAATTGAATAATCTCTTGACTCTTGCGGATAAGGCTAGAAGCATTGAAGATTATCCACAAGCACAAAAGTATTATGAACAAATTTTATTAATTGATCCGCAAAACTGGGAAGCATTTCTGTTTGGAACAATATATGCTGCATTAAACAGCACTAACAAAACGAGTGATCTGTCAGTTGTTAACAACTGTATTAGGTCATCTTTGATAACTATGAAGGACTACTTTGATCCTAATAGCCATGAGAATATTATATTAACAATACTTCAAAACCTCTATAAGATCGAAGAAGATAGATATGAGTTTGTTATTAATGAGTTTTTGACACTATCGCGTAGTGGTGGTAGTTACATGGAATTGCTTACTCGTTGGCCTAGCATTATTTCACATTTCGAATCAATTATATATATGCTTGAAAGATTTGCATCTGATGTGTTAGAACTATTTGGTAATAAGTATGCCAATATGTCATTTTGTGCTGTCAACGAGTGTGTATGTATGTACAACGAAGTTTTAAGACGTAAGAAAGCTGAAGTCCATTTGGGATATGTCACAGATACTCTCGAGTGGTTTGATGAGAATCATATGAATCTCCTAATTGAGAAGAAAAATAAGTTAGAGGCTATAGTGGGTTAGACTATACCTAAATTACTGTTTTATAAAGTGTCTAGTCTAATATCACGATTAAAGCGACTAATGCCTCTGAGAAATGCATGAGGCGCATTTGTTTTTCTGTTTGATCAAAATATCTTCGCGATCTCCCCGATCCTCTCGATTACCTTGAGTGCTTCCGACTCTGCCTCGTTGTATCTCTGCATCTCGTACTGCAGATTTCTCAGCTCTTTTTCCAGATTATTGAGTTCACCGGTCTCTTTGTTTACATCGGAAGCATGTGACAGATCTTTTTCATACTGCTTGGTACCGGCTTTCTGGTTGCGCTTGTATCTTACGTCGCTGCATATGCCGAATATCAGTATCAGAGGCAGTATTACGACTACGGATGCCAGGCCGTATTCTTTATGGAAACCGAAGAA
>Ga0247611_10002874_pt1 | contig 26661 bp, 29 predicted proteins | sample 177DNAGHGhighgp2_FD_192422 | JGI IMG/M metagenome (GOLD analysis project Ga0247611, IMG submission 192422) | Sheep rumen microbial communities from Palmerston North, Manawatu-Wanganui, New Zealand - 1770 DNA GHGhigh gp2 | ecosystem: Host-associated > Mammals > Digestive system > Stomach > Rumen... | reverse complement strand
AAGCAGGTGGCGCAAGTCACAGATCAGAAAGCGGAATATTCCATGCACAAAGGACTTGAATATAAGAAATGTAAAGCTCTGTTGCAGGATGCGCTTGAAGACCACAAGTTTCTTACAAGAGAAGAGATTGACAAACTGTGGTGGAACCTCTTGTCTGACGTTCTATCGGACAAACAGAAAAAGGCGAAAGTCGGAAACATGCTGACTAAGATGAGAGAGGAAAGGATTATCGTCAACGAGACAAAGGGTAACGTATCTGTATGGTCGCTCTTAAAAACAAAAAAATAAGAGCGATTTAAGAGCGATTTAAGAGCGAAATTTACGTGAGATTACGTGGGGATTTAAGCGAGATTTAAAGCGGGAATATCCTGAAATGCCTTTATTTAGGGCATTCTTGCTAAGAAAATTTAAGCGACTTTAAGCGAGACTTTAAGTGAGATTTAGACGAGTTTAGACGAGTTTAGACGAGAATTTATCCAATTTTTCATTTTTGCAAGCGCGACTTGCAAAATTCGTGGTTTCGACTGATAGCGAATTTGTGCAAGCGCCGCTTGCACAAATCACCTGGTACGCATTACTTGGTTTTTCCGACAACATTGAGATAGGCATCCATAAGACCCTCTTTCACGAAGAGAATCCGGCCCTGCTTGCTGTTTCCTTGCTTGACATGGGGTAGTTTGTCTTTTATCTTTCTCACATAGTCTTCCGACAAATTAAGTGTTTCTGCAGCTTCCTTGACTGTGATAAGCTCAGGCTCCTTTACTTCACTTTTTACCTTCTGCATCTCCTTCACCATTTCTTTGGCGAGGAGTTTGATAAATTTCTGATCGTATTCAAATCGCATCATAGCTTATATCTCTTTTTTTGCCACAAAAATAAGAATAAGCTATCAAAATGGCAGTCTTTAAAAAAATAAAGTCATATATTAACGTTTTCACGACTTGAAAAGTCGGGAAATGACTGATTTTGGAGCATTTTATCCGCTTTTTGCTTGAATTATTTGGTTATTCGATGCAAAAGCACTACCTTTGCAAAGTGAGATAAGAGATCTTTGATAGAATTAAAACCATTGAGCGTTAAGACAGCGTGACGGTTAAGAAATCTGGCAACTATATTACCCATCTTATTATACATAGCAGGTGTATTACCAGTGTATTACTTCATAAAATCTGAACCGTTTTGATGGGAAATGCAAAATGATTGGTACTCAATTCATTAAACAACAAATAGATGAGGGTCATCTCCTTCTGCGAGAGATACCTCTCTCTCCGCAAAAAGACACCAGTAACTGGTGTCTTTTTCGTTTGAGAGAAGCGGATGAGAACCCTCAGGGTTCGTCATCGGCGAAGTCGCTTGCCAGAGCCATTCTTTAGCCAGAAGGCAGAATACCGCCATGCAGATACTTTTAAGTCTGTTCATAAGTCTTTTTGTTTAATGTTGTTTTGGTGAATTTTTTACAAGTGGTCTATAGACAGATACGGAAACTTATATTTCTCAAGCATACGCTGTGCAAGAATCGTCTTACCCGTATGTGAAGCACCTGTTATCTGCTTGAAACCAGTATTGCAGGGTCTTTCGGTAGGTAGTCCTTCAGTCTTTATTATAATCTTCGGCTACAAAATTACTCATTTTTCATTATAAAATTGCCAAAATAACACATATTCACTACAGAATTGAGCGTTTTTCCTTATTTTTGTGTAATTTTGTCGCCAAGAGCGAGAATAGAATGATGAAAGTAAAGATTCAAACAATGCTTGGCGACATTGTGGTTCGCCTATATGATGAGACTCCCATTCATCGTGACAACTTCCTCAAACTGGCAAAGGATGGCTATTATGACGGTACACTGTTCCATCGGGTGATTAAGGATTTTATGATTCAAGGGGGTGATCCGGATTCAAAAGACGCACCTGCTGGAAAGATGCTTGGTGTGGGAGATCCTGGGTATACCCTTGAAGCAGAGATTAAGGAAGGACTGTTTCATAAACGTGGAGCCTTGGCCGCTGCAAGACAAGGTGACGAGGTGAATCCGGAGCGCAGAAGCAGCGGGTCTCAGTTCTATATCGTCTGGGGACAGGTGTATAATGAGGGGCAACTTCGCCAGTTCTCCAAACAGTTGAGGATGCAGAAAGTTCAGGCTGCTTTCAATGAACTTGCAGCAGAACATCGTGCTGAGATTATGCAGATGCGTCGTGACAGGAATCGTGAGGGACTTCAAGAACTTCAAGATAAGTTTGCGGCAGAAGCAGAAAGTATGGTAGGAAAATCTGGGCTGACTGATGGACAATTGAAGATATACTCTACTGTCGGTGGTACACCCCATCTTGACGGTCAATATACTGTCTTCGGTGAGGTTGAAGAAGGTCTTGACGTGGTTGAAATGATTCAAAGGGCTGCTACTGGACGTGCAGACAGACCTGTGGATGACATTGAAATGAGAATGATAGTCATTGAATAATATGTTGGTATGTGCTTTGCTGTAAATGATACTCTTTTATACAGACCAGGCACGTCTTATCCGACTCTTTTTCCTGCCCGTCCTTATCTTCCTTGCTATCGGAGTACAGGAGACTGGCAATAGGTGAAGGAATGGTGGCAGTCGTGCCGCAAAAGAAATAACTGATAGTGAATACGGAAGGTACATGAAACTGAAGAAACGAAAAATCAAGTTTGCAGTCATATTTTTACTATGCTGGTTTTCCCTTTTGGTCTTTCTCGTTGATGGTGTCCTGAAATTCAAGACTTTAGTTGATTATTTCGGATCGTATGTCTTTGTCGAGACTGTGCTATTGCTTATGGTCTTTCTACCAACAATGGCTGTTTACAAATTTACAAAAGAATAACTAGGTGCTATAGCAGAATAAGATCAAAGCCCGACCTGCACAATTTGCAAGTCGGGACTTGACCTTTGGTCGAGCCTGCTCACGCTCTGCAATTCAAACAAGTTTGATAGCACTCGCTAAATCGTAGCCTTCTTGGATCTATATGGAATGGCAAACAGTTATTTATTGAGGTAGTTATAGTCTGTATTGCCGCCTGATTTCTGTTACAAAATTACGATATAATACCTCAATTACAATGCTACAGAACTCAGAAACCATAATTTTGGTAGGAAAAGCAGTAATTTGTATAAGTGGAGTAAAATAAAAAAGGTGTACCTTTGCAAAAGATTTGCGAAGTCAGGCTGCACCTTAGCAATTCGAGTAATTTCGATGGCGTTCGGTTTTCACTGACATTGCAGCGGAAAATAAAACATCAAAGATCCGCATCTGGAGATCTATGCCTCCGAGAAAGCCTATCAGATCCATCTGAAGACGGAGTACTTCCAGAAATACAAACAGGGCACGCTCCATATGGTGAAAGACCTGAAACTGCCCACGATGAACCCGCTCGACTCCGAGACAATGAAACTAATATTCAATAAACAAAGATAATATGGAATACGTAAGACTTGGGAACTCTGACCTCCGTGTGTCACGCATCTGTCTTGGCTGCATGGGCTTTGGCGATGCAAGTATCGGACAACATTCGTGGACGATTGGTGAGGAGCCGACACGTGAAATTATTCGCCGTTCGCTCGACCTCGGCGTAAACTTCTTTGATACCGCCATAGCCTATCAACTGGGAACGTCTGAACAGTATGTTGGACATGCCCTGCGAGATATGGCAAAGCGTGAGAACGTGGTGGTCGCCACGAAGTTCCTGCCTCGCACGGAAGAGGAAATCCAGCAGGGCATCGATGGATGTCAACATGTGCTGAACAACATCAACAGCAGCCTGCAACACCTCGGTATGGACTATGTGGATTTGTACATCTACCACATCTGGGACTACAAGACACCTGCCGAGGAAATCATGGAAGGCATGAACGAGGCTGTACGCTCAGGCAAAGCCCGCTATATCGGCATTGCCAATGCCTATGCCTATCAGTTGGCAAAGATGAATGCGCTGGCAGAGCATAACGGATGGGCTAAGTTCATCAGTGTGCAGAACCACTACAACCTGATAATGCGTGAGGAAGAGCGTGAGATGCAACCACTCTGCCGTGAGGATAACATCGCACAGACACCTTACAGTGCGCTGGCATCAGGCAAACTGGCTAAGCGCCCTGGCGAGACCTCAAAGCGACAGCAGGAAGACTCATTTTTGCACTTCAAGTACGATGCCACTGCCGAGCAGGACAACCGTATTGTGGAACGTGTTGTCGAATTGGCAGAACGCTACGGTGTGGAGATGACGCAGATATCACTGGCTTGGCTGTTGACAAAGGTGGAATCGCCCATTGTGGGAGCCACGAAACTGCACCACATCGAAGGAGCAGTGAAGTCACTCGATGTCCGTCTGACAGCCGACGACATCCGCTATCTCGAAGAGCCATATATACCACACTACCTCTCGGGTGTGATGGCTGTCAATAAGCCCTTGATGAGCGAAGAGCCTGTTTGGGTGGCAGCAAGTAGAAACATCTGAATGCCGCTCAGGTGCTGATAGTGCTCAACGGTGATGCTTACTATCATCTTTCACGCTCTCCTTATAAAATCGGAAGGAGTAACCCCAAAGTGCTTCTTGAACTGGCGTGTGAAGTGTTGGGGATAGTCGAATCCGAGACATTCTGCAGTCTCTGAAATAGTGGCTCCACCAATCAAGAGTTGTTGGGCACGTTGCATGATGAAACGGTGGATATGAGAAGTAGCCGAGTCTCCCGTCAGTTCACGGATCAGGTCTCCGAAATAGTTTGGTGACAGGAATAGTTGCTGGGCACAGTATTTCACGGTAGGCAGTCCCAATTGTCGCTGTATGCCGTCATCATAGTATTCACGTAACAAGTGCTCAAAGCGAGGCAACAGGTCTGAGTTTGTCGAAGTAGCAGATGTGGAGAGTTGCAATGCGTAATAGCGAGCCACGAGTTCCAAGACCTGCTCTATCTGCGAGGTGACAATGCGTAGGGTATGGCTGTCCTCGTCGCAAAGCAGTTCCTGACGTATCTTGTCGAGTAACGTAACAATGCTTTGCCGTTGCTCGGGAGTCATCAGCAGCGCCTCGCTGGTGGTATAGGAGAAGAAATGATAGTCTGCCATGCGACGACCAAGTTCTGTGTTACGCAACAGTTCGGTATCGAAGAGCAATGCCCAGCCTTTGGTGTGAATTTCCTCACCCATGTCAGTCTTGCCACCTATCTGACCTGGTGCTACGCACATCAGTGCATGGCGATGTAGGACATATTGAAGTTGTCCATACGACAGATCTTCCAGTTCCTCGTCACCGATAAACATACCATACACATCGTAGTTGTTGAGTGAGTGGCGGCAATGCTCCAACTCGTCGTAATGGATGACTGAGACGAGCGGATGCAACTCTGGGGCACCGATGTATCGGGCATAATCGTTGACGTGGTGAACTCTTAGTATTTTCTCCATTTCAAGGGCAAAATTACATATTTTTACCGATATATAAGCAGAAAATTCTACAAATTCAGTAAAATAGGTTGATTTATCAGTAAATCAGTTAGGCTATATATAATGATTTCACTATATCTTTGCACCATCAAATCAAAAACATGAAGAAGATATGAGTAAGATAGCATTAGGAACCTGGGCCTGGGGTGCAGGAGCATTCGGCGGAGACGCTGTATTTGGTAGTAAAACTGACGTAGAGAACCTGAAACCAGTATTTGACACAGCCATGAGAGCGGGGCTAAATCTCTGGGACACTGCTACCGTTTATGGCATGGGCGAGTCGGAGAAGATTCTTGGAACATTTGTGGCTGGTGAGAAACGTGATAGTGTGGAGGTGTCAACCAAGTTTACCCCACAACTTGCCGAAGTATATGGGAACAGTGTCGAGAGGATGGCCGATGCCTCTATTGAGCGTATGGGCTGCGACTATATCGATATTTACTGGATTCACAACCCCATGGATGTTGAGCGTTGGACACCTGGACTGATACCCCTGTTGCAGTCTGGAAAGGTGAAACGTGTGGGTGTGTCGAACCACAATATCAAAGAAATTAAACGTGCCAACGAGATTCTGGGCGAGGCAGGCTTCAAAGTGAGTGCCGTGCAGAACCACTTCTCACTGCTCTACCGTTCGTCAGAGAAAGACGGTGTGCTGGATTATTGCAAAGAGAACGGCATCGAGTTCTGGGCGTATATGGTACTTGAGCAGGGAGCACTCTCTGGTAAATATAATAAGGAGAACCCACTGCCTGCAGAGAGTGATCGTGGTAAAAAGTACAACCCTGTGTTGCCACGGTTGGAGACGTTGACCAACGAAATGACTGCTATAGGACAGAAATATGGTGTCTCGTGCTCTCAAATTGGTATCGCCTGGGCGATCGCCAAGGGTACGTTACCTATTATCGGTGCCACGAAGGAGCGTCACGTCATCGAGGCTTCCGAAGCCGCTAAGATCCAACTGACTGCGGAGGATGTATCCAAACTCGAAACACTTGCCGATGCCACAGGCATTGATACTCGTGGCGGTTGGGAACACTCAATGGAATGAAAAGTAAAGGATGAGGAATTTGCTACTGACAGATATGAAAAAGAGTTTTATCATGATTCTTTGCTCCTTGCTCACCATGTTGAGCACAAGCGCATCATCGAAAACACTTGTGGTTTACTACAGTTACACGAACTATTGCCGTGAGATAGTGACCACGCTGACCAGCCAGATTCAGGCTGATGTGCTGGAGATTCAGCCTGCCGAGAAAGGACTCAAGTACGAGGCTAACAATTATACCCTTGGCACTCAGTTGCTGAATGCCATCAAGGCTGCCCCTAACGAATCCAACAGTTATCCTGCCATCGACCCCGTTACCACCTCGCTGAACGATTATGAAACCATCATTATCGTTACACCACTCTGGTGGAGTCAGATGGCTGCCATCATGCAGACCTATCTCTTCAAATACGGCAGCCAGATGGCAGGCAAGAATGTCGGGCTGATTGTGTCGAGTGCCAGCAGTGGCATCAGTGGTGTGGCTTCCGACTGCAAGCGACTGATTCCTGACGGTAAGTACCTCAGTGAGAATCTTTGGATCAACCACTCCAATCACTCCAATCGGGTATCGCTGATACAGAACTGGCTGACGGCTGTCAACTACAATATGGTGACAAGCATCAATGAGACACGGGCAGTCCAAGAGGATCCCTCCCGCATCTATGGATTGGACGGTCGTCAGTTAGCGCATGAACCCCAAAAGGGTATTTTTATCAAGAGTGGTAAAAAGATTGTAAGATGAAGAAGTAGATAAAGGTAGTGGTTACGGTGAAGGTCATCATCATAGCGGCTGCAATCACCTTATTGATTATCTACATATTAAAATATAGGAAAAGGTACGGATATTTCTCCACTTTTTCGTATTTTTGCACTCAAAATAACAATACTTTATGATTTTGAGTTATGGCAAAGGTACTTTTGATAAACGGAAGCCCCAAAGAGAACGGTAATACGTTCACAGCTCTGAGCGAAGTGGCAAAGACACTGAACGAAGAGGGCATCGAAACAGAGATTATTAACATCGGTAAGCATGCTGTACAAGGCTGCATTGCCTGTGGTATGTGTGGCAGGAACGGTGCGAGGTGTACATTTCGCGATGACTTATATTATAAAGTGTGGAGAACCGTGAAGGATGGTATCGACGGACTTGTCATTGGCTCACCGGTATATTACGGCGGTCCGAATGGTTCTTTATGTGCTTTGCTCGACCGCGTGTTCTACTCATTGGGAAATGAGTTGCAGTTCAAGCCAGGGGCAAGTGTGGTTGTCTGTCGCAGGGGTGGAGCATCTGCTGCCTTTGACCGTCTGAACAAATACTTCACGATCTTGAATATGCCCGTCGTCAGTTCGCAGTACTGGAATATGGTCTATGGTCAGACACCTGGTCAGGCAACCCAAGACGAAGAGGGAATGCAGACTATGCGAACGCTTGGACGTAACATCGCATGGATGATTCGCAAACTCAATGTCTGCGAGGAAGGACATCCGGAGTTGGAGAGTCCTTTGAGAACTAACTTCATTAGATAGAAATAGTAAGGAGATAAGAAAAGGTCTCTTTAGTTTTTAGGAAGTAATACAAATCTGTCTGGGGACAGGTGTATCATGAAGGATAGTTGTGTCAGTTCTCCAAACAGTTTCGAATGCAGAAAGATTCTTCCCACTACCCTTGGGGAATATCTTAATACCCCCCCATAACAGATATCGGAACGAAGGATTAACTATATCTTAAGCAAATGAGGGCTTTAATTGACTTGATTAAAGGCTCTAATTGGGTCAATTAAAGCCTTTAATCAGTATAAAAATGGGCTTCAATCGGTAACAAAACAGGAATCAGACGGTAACTGAATACTCTTCTGCCGGTAACTAATTTCATAAACATGTTAACCAATTACGTATTTACTGCCCGGAATCAAAGAGATGAGTTTCGTGGTGACTGCACAGCACATGAACGTGAGCAGACCGATAACGGGAATTGCCAGCCATATGGGCAGTAGCGGATGAGCCACATCACCCCCGATGATCCATTCTGCTATAAACGTCAGGAAGAAGATATGCATTAGATACATGCCAAAGGTAAGTTTGGCAAGGCTGTTTATCCATCGGGGAGCCTTCTGGATACAACTGAACATTAGGAAGGCACCAAAGGTGGCAAGTAGTACATTGGGGGTGCAAAACTCCCACGACCATTCCATCATCGGTGTGTCCATCTGTAAGCCGGGTACGGCTTTCCACCAAAAACTCCAGGCAGTAAACAGACCACCAACTACAAAACAGGTAGTCCCGACTGTCAGTCTCTTCTTCTGATTCCATTTCAAGTGTACACGGATAAAGTGTGCCAAAACGAGATAGCCTAAGTAGCCAGAGCAGTACCACAGGGCAGTATACTGATTCCAGAAACATTCACCCCAGAGTTCTGGCGACACGAAGCGGTGGAGCCATGGAATGAGCGTAGAGAAGGCAAAGATGCCAAGGAAAATCAGTTCATCCTTCGCACTGGCTTTTGCGAGCCAAGGCGATACCACGGGGATGATGAGATAGATACTGATGAGTGGGTACATGAACCACAGATGACCACCCCACAGCGGGAAGTTGAAGGGCACCATCTTCAACTGCTCGATAGCGTCATCCCATGTCAGACCACCCCAAGTGGCTGGCAACAGCGCATATAGCACTAAGAAGCAAATGAAAGGTGGCAGGATGCGGAGAAAACGCCGATGGTAGAACTGGCTCATCGTCATGCCTTGTTTCATTGGAACCAGCAAAAATGCTGAGACTATCATAAACAACGGTACGGATATGCGTCCGAAGAAGCCGTCATAGACTGATACCCATAAGCGGTTATCCTCATTGACTACTTGGGACACAGATCCCATGTTATAAAACTGCTCACTGGCATGTACAACCATCACCAGCAGACAGGCGATTACACGGATATAATCAACAAATGCTATTCGTTCCTTTGTCATTGTTCTATCTGTTAAATACGAATTTACTATCTTGATACTACAAGAATGGGAACAATAAAATTCCTCTATCAGTCTATACCCCTATCTTTTTAATGACCTTGGCTGGCACACCGCCAACTATCGTGTTCGACTCTACGTCTTTTGTCACCACAGCACCTGCTGCTACGACCGCTCCGTCACCAATGGTTACACCAGCCAAAACAGTTGCGTTGGCACCTATCCATACGTTCTTGCCAATGTGGATGGGCGCATAACTCATACTCTGACGCTTGGCAGGATCAAGGTCATGATTGATGGTGGCAAGTACGACATTGTGACCGATGAGTGCTCCTTCATCGATAGTGATACCACCCTGATCCTGGAACTTGCACCCCATGTTGATGAACACACGTTCACCAACGATGGTATTCTTACCGCAGTCAGTGTGAAACGGTGGAAAAATGCCCACCGTCTTGGGAACTTCTCGTCCCCATAGTTGCTCCAACAAATTGTGTAGTTGCTCTGGAGTGTGATACTTTCCGTTAATCTCAGCCGTAATCTTCAGGGCTTCTTGTGACAGGTGATGAAACATCATGTGGACATCAGAATCCCCAATGACAGGTTTTCCTGATGCCATGTAATCACGAAATTCTTGTATTGTCATAATATGTTGTCTCATTAGTATTCTATGTTCATGATCTTATACCCAATCCTAATTATTCTCAAAATTTGGCACAAAATTAGTCATAAAATCTTAGAATTAATCAGAAATGATTAACTTTGCAACAAAGTTTAATAAAATGGACTGATAAGTATGGGATGAGTAATCAGATGAAACAGATAACAACAATAATGAAGAGAATGTTATTAATAATGGTTACAGTGATGCTGTCAACCATTCTAAAATCGCAAACAGTTATGAGTCTGACAGAAAAACAACAGGCACTCGTGGCAATAGCCGCCAGCGAGGCGAAGGGTGATATTGAAGCCCTAAAGAAAGAAGTAAACACTGGTTTTGAGGCAGGTCTGACCATTAGTGAAATGAAGGAAGCCTTGTCGCAACTCTATGCTTACACGGGATTTCCACGCTCACTGAATGCCCTTGGTACACTGCAACAGGTTGTCAAGGAACGTAAAGAGGCAGGACTGAAGACGGAAGAGGGGCGTGATGCCGACCCATTGCCTGCCGACTATGATGCCCTGCAGCAGGGAACAAAGGTTCAAACCCAACTGGTGGGTGGTCAACCATTCAACTACACGTTTGCTCCCCAGACAGATTTCTATCTGAAGGCCCATCTCTTCGGTGATATCTTTGCTCGCAACAATCTCTCGTTTGCAGAGCGTGAGATTGTTACCGTCTCTGCCATCTCTGCCCTTTCTGGTTGTGAGCCACAATTGAAGGCTCATGTCAGTGGGGCTCGAAATATGGGGGTTACTGACGCTCAGTTGCATGACATTCCTGCAGTACTTCGTAGTCGAGTAGGAGAGACGGAGGCTGTGCGCTGTGAACAAGCGATTGCCATGTGTTTGGTGAACCATGTCAGATGATTGCTCCCGTTGACTTCAATATCTGGCCCAAAGGCGAGAAGAATCCTTACGGGCAGTATTTCATAGGTCAAAGTTATCTTGCCGATATGGGAGCCGTCATGAATGTGACTTTCGAACCGGGTTGTCGTAACAACTGGCACGTTCATCACAAACAAGTGCAGGTGCTTATTTGTGTTGCGGGTCGTGGTTGGTATCAGGAGTGGGGAAAGCCAGCCGTAGAGATGACACCAGGCGCTGTCATTGCCATTCCTGCCGAGACTAAGCACTGGCATGGTGCTGCCCGTGACTCGTGGTTCCAGCACCTGACTTATCATAAGGATGTACAAGAGGGAGCCAGCAACGAGTGGCTGGAGCCTGTGACAGATGAATGGTATCAGCAAATCAAGAAGTGAAGATATATGAAAAAGATTATAACTTGTTTACTGGCATTCTTAGGCTTGACATCGGCTTGTGGTCAGAAGATGTACGAAGATGTCGATGTGAATAAATTTGCCGAACTGGTTGCGGATTCGAATATTGTCATACTGGATGTTAGGACAGCGGAGGAGTTTAGTGACGGACATATTGAGCGTGCCCTTAATGTCGATGTGAAGCAAGGTGACTTTCTGGAGAAGGCAAAGGTATCACTACCTGCCGACAAGACCATAGCGGTCTATTGCCGTAGTGGTAGGAGATCTGCTGATGCTTGTGACAAACTGAGTACCGAGGGTTATAAGGTTGTCAATCTCAAAGGAGGAATCATGGCTTGGACTGGTGAGGGTAGACCCGTCACGAAATGGTGATAGGGAGTATAATGGTGTGTTATGAGAAAGGTATGTGACTTCATAGCCCGATGGATGGGCTTGATAGTGCTGTTGGTGGCTGTATTATCGTTACTGCTTCCCAATTCATTCTCACAGGTTGACACTTGGACCATCAACCCCATGCTCGGTGTTATCATGTTCGGAATGGGATTAACGCTTTCACCGCATGATTTCCATATAGTGCTGAAACGTCCCAAAGATATTCTGGTAGGTTGTCTGGCTCAGTTCACAGTGATGCCTTTGTTGGCTTGGGTGCTGACATGGATGTTCGCACTGCCAAAAGAGTTGGCGCTCGGTGTTATTCTTGTTGGTTGTTGTCCAGGAGGTACAGCCTCTAATGTGATTACTTATCTGGCGAAAGGTGACTTGGCACTCTCTGTGGGTATGACGGCAACCTCTACCTTACTGGCTCCGTTACTTACACCTATGTTGGTATGGCTCATGGCAGGGACAATGGTGAATGTGGATACCCTCGGTATGTTGCAGAGTATTGTCTATGTCGTTATAGCCCCCATCATCTGTGGTCTGTTATGCCAGCGATTCATACCGACACTGACATCGCGTGTTGTGCCCTATCTTCCTGCCTTCTCCTCTATCGTGATAGCCTTAGTGGTCGGGATTATCGTGTCGCATAATGCAGACAGACTGCTTGTTGGTGGCTTGCTGGTCGTATTGGTTGTAATGACTCATAACCTACTGGGACTTTTTATAGGCTATCTATTAGGGAGGGTGTTACAATTACCTATGCCCAAGAGTGTAGCCCTTAGTATAGAAGTAGGTATGCAAAACTCTGGTCTTGCATCCTCTCTCGCTGTCTTGCATTTCGCGGCGTATCCTCTTGCTACTATTCCTGGAGCGATATTTAGTGTGTGGCACAATATCAGTGGTGCTTTGGCAGCCAAGTTATTTCAGCGTCTAATAAGCAGTAAGAAGCAAGACTTTGATATGGTTTTTCCGTAACTTTGCCATCGAAAGAAAGTGAAGGGAAAGATGAAGACAGCGATTATAGGCGGTGGTGCAGCAGGCTTTTTCCTTGCAATCAACTTGAAGGAGATGTTGCCAGAGATGGAAGTCACTATCTTTGAGCGTAGTCATAAGGTGCTTTCAAAGGTAGAGATATCTGGAGGTGGACGATGTAATTGCACCAACTCTTTTGAGAAAGTGAAAGACTTGCAGATGGTTTATCCTCGTGGACATCGTCTGATGAAGCGATTGTTCAATGTCTTTGATTACCGAGATGCCTTCGCATGGTTTGAGCAACATGGTGTTCCATTGGTAACTCAGGATGATCATTGTGTGTTCCCAGAAGCCCAGGACTCCCATGTTATCATCAATTGTTTTCTGTCATTAGCCCGTCGTTATCATATCCGGGTAGTTTTGGGTAAGCGTATAGAGTCACTGGAGGAAGTGGGTGATTATGACTTTATAGCCGTGACAACAGGAGGTTCTCCGAAAGAAGAGGGACTGAGATGGCTTGCCGACTTAGGACATAAGATAGAACAGCCAGTACCTTCGCTCTTTACCTTTCAGGTTATTGACGAGAAGTTGGCAGCACTGATGGGATTAGTGGTAGAACAGGCAAAGGTAATGATACCTGGTACCAAACTACACGCTAACGGTCCTTTGTTGATAACTCATTGGGGAATGAGTGGTCCTGCCATACTAAAACTCTCCAGTTATGCGGCTCGATTATTGGCGGAAAATAGTTATCAGATGCCACTCTGTATTCGGTGGGTAGATAGGCATGACACAGACATCGAGGCTGCTATTAGTGAGACTATGAGTTGGTATTCCCAGAAGCAACTGTCTTCTTTCAATCCTTTCGGACTGCCCCAGCGGCTGTGGAGTTTTCTTTTGGAGAAATCGCTTGCCGACAGGGCAGAGATCAGATGGTATGAGTTGAACAAAAAGGATGTTAACCGTCTTGTCAATACACTTTGTAATGATACATACCAAATAAGTGGACGTGGTACCTTCAAAGATGAGTTTGTCACCTGTGGAGGTGTGTCCTTGAAAAGCGTGAATCCGTCAACACTTGAAAGTAAGACAGTACCGCATCTCTTTTTTGCTGGTGAAGTGTTGGATATTGACGGAATAACAGGTGGTTTCAACTTTCAGGCGGCTTGGACGACAGCCTATACGGTAGCCTCTGCAATTGTCGCAAAAGTATCTTAATTGTAACATACTTTTTCTTATATGTGTCATTTCGACGTTCTCTCTCCGAGAAAGTTGGAGAGTTCCTCTTATTTTTGTATTTTTGCATCAGACAAATGATACACAAAAATGAAAAAACTTTTATCTTTCTTAGTGTTTGTTGGACTACTGACTTGTAAGGCAAATGCCCAATACCAGTATCCGTTTCAGAATCCTGCACTTTCTTATCAGGAGCGTGTGGAGAATCTGATTTCGTTATTAACTCCAGAGGAAAAGGTGGGTTTGATGATGAATAAGTCTGCCTCTGTCGATCGTCTCGGTATTCCATCTTATAACTGGTGGAGCGAGGCTTGTCATGGGGTACGTCAGAGTGGATATACAGTATATCCGCAACCGATTGGTATGGCTGCGGCTTTCAATTCTCAGTTGTTCTATGATGTTTTCTCTACCGTATCGGATGAGGCTCGTGCTAACTGGAACCGTAGTGATCACAATATCTTCCATGTGCCGATGGGTGAGATATACTATCCTGGTAATCCAGAACTGTCTTTCTGGTGCCCGAACGTAAACATCTTCCGTGACCCTCGTTGGGGACGTGGTCAGGAGACTTGTGGAGAGGATCCTTATCTGAATGCCGTCTTTGGTGTACAGACCGTCCTTGGAATGCAAGGTAATGACAAACATTATCTCAAGACTCATGCTTGTGCCAAACATTATGCTGTGCATAGTGGACCAGAGCCGCTACGTCATTCTATGAATGTAGAGCCTTCTAATCGTGATTTATGGGAGACCTATCTGCCAGCCTTTAAGGCTTTGGTAAAGAAGGCAAAAGTGCGGGAGGTGATGTGTGCCTATCAGCGTTTTGAGGGAAAACCTTGTTGTACGAGCGACCGCTTGCTGATAGATATCCTGCGTAATAAGTGGGGGTATAACGGTTTGGTGGTGACTGATTGTGACGCTATCAATAACTTTTATAATAAAGGACAGCATGAGACTCACAAAGATCCGCTGTCAGCAAGTGTGGATGCAGTTCTGAATGGTACCGACCTGGAATGTGGGAAGGTGTTTATGTCACTGACGGAGGGACTGAAGAAGGGACTGATTCAGGAGTCTGACCTCGACCAGCATCTGCGTAAGATACTCTATGGACGTTTTGAGTTAGGTATGTTCGACCCTGCAGGGATGTTACCTTGGGCAAAGATGGGACCAGAGGTAATTAGTAGTGAGAAAAACAATGACCTTGCCACGCAGGCTGCCCGTGAGTCAATGGTATTGTTGGAGAATAAGGACGTGCTCCCTCTTTCTAAACGGTTGAAGACAATCGCCGTCATTGGACCGAATGCTGATGATGCAGCGATGCTTAATGGAAACTATGGTGGTACTCCTACAGTGGAACATACTCATTCCTTGTTGGAGGGTATCAAAGCGGCTGTTCCTGGAGCAAACATTATCTATCGGAAGGCATGTGAACTGAATGATGAGTATAACACCATTCATCATCTTGCCGATTTCAATGGAGGAAGAGGTGTGCTGGTGGAGTTCTGGAATAATAGGAAGATGGAAGGTGAACCCGTCAAAAAAGACTATTACAAGGAAATGGCTTTCACGACCTTTGGTGCATGGGGCTTTGCAGAGGGTGTCAATAATGACTCATTGTCTGTACGAGTTAGTGGAACCTATCGGTCGACGTTCACAGGTGAGATGAAGTATTCGCTCACTTCTGATAACGGTTATGTCATGAAAGTCAATGGGGTGGTGATAGAGACGGCAAAGCCGCATCTCCCTCATGGTGGCTATTTTCATCGTTCTATGGAGTATAAGTCATTCCCCGTCAAGGCTGGTGAGACCTATGATGTTGTGATTGAGTACCGTCGTGGTAATGGACAGTTTGCCATGCTACGTGGTGATATCTGTGAACGTAACCTCGTTGACTTCACACCATTGGCTGAGGAAGTGAAGGAGGCGGATGCCATCATCGTTATCGGCGGTATATCGGCACAGATGGAAGGTGAGGGTGGTGATAAGGCGGATATCGAACTGCCGAAGGTACAACAACGTTTGGTTCGTGTGATGCATGGCACGGGTCGTCCTGTTGTCTTTGTCAACTGCTCTGGCTCAGCAATCGCTTTTGGCAGTGTGGAGGGACAGTATGATGCTCTCTTGCAGGCTTGGTATGCCGGACAAGGTGGTGCCAAGGCACTTGCCGATGTCCTCTTTGGCGATTATAACCCGGGTGGAAAGTTGCCAGTTACCTTCTATCGCTCGAATAATGATCTGCCCGATTTCTTGGACTATAGTATGAAGAACCGTACCTATCGTTACTTTACAGGTATACCCCAATATGCTTTCGGTTATGGACTGAGTTACACAACATTCACAGTAGGTAAAGGTAAACTGTCTGCGAAGTCAATGAAGAAAGGGGAAACGGTGAAAGTAACAGTACCCGTAGCCAATACAGGAAAACGAGAAGGTACAGAGACTATTCAGGTTTATGTAAAGGCTCTGGAGGACGCAGGGGCTCCTGTCAAGGCATTGAAAGGATTCCAGAAACTGAGTCTAAAGCCGGGAGAGACCAAGAAGGCAGTAATCACACTTGATGATGAGGCTTTTGAGTATTATGATGAGAATATTGATGAACTTGCTGTCCGTTCAGGACGTTACCAGATACTATATGGAACCTCTTCTCGTGACAAGGATCTGCAAAGTGTTGATTTTGTTGTAAGATAAGAAAAAGCCCTTGGGATCTCCAAGGGCTTTTATTATGCCTTTTTGCCTTTAGGGCGTTCTAACTTATTTTGTCTGAGAGCCTCCACATAGTCGCTGATTTTATGCAATTCCCTTGGAATGCGAATGTTCTGCGGACAGTGTGGCTCACACTGCCCACATCCGATACAGTGGTCTGCCTGTCGGAGTTTAGGTACACTGCGGTCAAGTCCAATTAGATACTGGCGGCGTAACTTCATGTAGTTCTCATCACCTCGGTCACGAGGCAGTGTACCCTCGTTCTTACATTTATTATAATGTACAAAGATGCCAGGAATATCAATACCATACGGACAAGGCATGCAATACTTGCAGTCATTACAGGGGATATTCTCCAGACCAACGATCTTCTCCGCAATCTCTTTATGGAGATATTCTTGTTCCTGCTCGGTTAGCGGTTTTAAAGGACAGTAGGATAGCAGGTTGTCTTTCAGATGCTCCATATAGGTCATACCGCTCAATACGGTTAACACACCTTCTGGTGTGCCAGCATAGCGGAAAGCCCAAGAGGCGACACTCTTCTCAGGGTCACGCTGTTTGAGTTCTTTGGCAAGATACTGAGGCAGGTTGGCGAGTCGACCGCCCAGCAACGGCTCCATAATGACAGACGGAATACCGCGCTTCTGTAACTCATTATAGAGGTAGCGGGCATCAGTGTTGCGGTCGTTGATCTCGTTAGCATAGTCCCAGTCCAAGTAGTTCAACTCTATCTGCACGAAGTCCCAATGGTATTTGTCATGCCACGAGAGCAGGGTGTCAAAGACGGTAATATCACCATGATAGGAGAAACCGAGGTTACGGATACGCCCAGCCTTACGTTCCTCTACCAGATAGTCAAGCATCTTGTTATTCATATAGCGGGCATTGAATGCCTCCATACCGCCACCCCCGATACTATGCAGCAGGTAGTAGTCGATATAGTCTACCTGTAACTCTTTCAAAGAGTTCTTGTACATCTTGATACTCTCCTCCCTGGTCTGAGTCGCAGGATTGAAGTTTGAGAGTTTTGTCGCAACGAGATAGTCACTGCGCTTATGCCGGTGGAGGGCAATACCTGTACAATGCTCTGATAATCCTTTGCAATAGGCAGGACTGGTGTCGAAGTAGTTCAGTCCATGTTCAATGGCATAGTCCACCTGCTTGTTAATCATATCCTGGTCATACTCATCTTGATTCTCTGTCTTCGACGGCAGGCGCATCATACCATAACCTAAAAGGGACACCTTCTCTTTGGCCTTTGGATTGATGCGATAGGTCATCTTATCGACAGGCGGTTCTACCTGTTTTGTGTATTCACTGACCGCTTTTGTCTCGGCCTTCGGCTTGCAACCAGTCAGTACTGCTGTTGTAGCCAGTGCGCCCCCTCCTAATAGTTTGAGGAAAGAACGGCGGGATATATCTTTGTTTGCCATGTTATACCTCCTTATGTACTTCGTGTCCTTCAACATAGATGGCTGAGAACGGACGTGCTGGACACAAATTCTCACACGCTCCACAACCAATACAACGGCTCTCGTTAACTACAGGAATCTTTATCGACTCCTCGTCGTCAGGGTCTGATGGTACCATTTCAATAGCACCTACAGGACAGTGACGAGCACAGTTGCCACAGGAAACACCATCAGTCAGTGGGATACAGTTTTTCTTTATCCATACAGCATGACCGATTTGGATGGCGGCCTTTTCTTCATGGCGGATGGGTTTGATGGCTCCTGCAGGACATACCTCTGAGCAACGGGTACATTCTGGACGGCAGTAACCCCGCTCGTAGGACATAGTAGGTTGCATCAGGTGGAGCCAGTCACCGCTGGGGCGTAGTACCTCATTCGGGCATTCTGATATACAGAGTTGGCAGCCCGTACAGTGTTGTGCCATGTTCCTTGCAGAGAGGGATCCCGGTGGTGTCAGTGGCGTCTGACGCTCAGGGGCAACCTTATCCTCTATCTCTGCGAATCCACCGTCTGTCTTCTTAGCCTCTTGGGCAAGTGCCGCCGTTGTCATCATCGCTGAGGCAAGAAGGAAAGAACGCTTCGTGGGGTCAATACTAGAATCCCTAGTAGTACTAGTATTCCTAGTATCCCTAGCAAACTCCAGTGCTCCAAACTTACAACTCTCTATGCAATCACCGCACACCACACAACGGTTATAATCCACCGTGTGGCTCTTGTAATCGATACAGGCAGCCTTGCAATTCTTAGTGCAGAGCGAGCAGTTGCGGCATTTCTCCGTATTGAAATGAATCTTCAACCAAGAGAAGCGCGAGAAGAATGACAATACAGTACCTACTGGGCAGATGGTATTACAATAGGTACGACCATTACGCCAAGCAAGGATGGCAAGTACGACGAGGGTGACGGCAGCAATGACAAGTGAAGGCATGGAGCGTAGCCAGATATCGCTTCGATAGAACGCATAACTGTCGTAATGCTCGGCGACGGATGCGAGTGCATTATTTCCTGCCAGCCAGACGGGTTGTAGAAGGTTTGTGGCGATACGTCCAAAGGCAGAGTAGGGTGCCAATAGATGGACGAGGGTACCACCTCCTACGATCAGGGCGATAATAAAGATAACCATCATCGGGTAACGCAGCCATTTTATTTCCTTTGAGGAAGTATAACGGTTCTTCTTCGCTTTCTTACCCAACCATCCAAAGAGGTCCTGCATAATACCTAATGGGCAGATGACAGAACAATAGATACGTCCTAAGACGAGTGTCAGTACAATCAGTGCCACTATGACCGCCACATTGAGGGCAAGTACAGATTCTAAGAATTGTAACTTTGGCATCCATGACACATAATGGTGCATAGTCCCAGTAAAGTCAAGGAATAGCAAGGTGATGCCGATAAACATCACGGTTGCTAATACGATGCGGATTTTTCTTAGCATAAAGTATTTAGTGTTGTTTAGTTATTATTCTTACAATAAGGATGCTCAGTTCATAGAGCAGGTAGATGGGCAGTGCCACGATAAACAGCGTGAAGGCATCGGTGGTGGGAGTGATGATTGCCGACACGATCAGTATCGCTACGATAGCATGGCGGCGATATTGGCTCATCATCCTGTTGCTGATCAGTCCCATGCGCCCCATCAGTGCACAGACCACAGGTAACTCAAAGACCACACCCATCACCAGATTCATGCCCAATAGCGTATCGATATACGATTGTAATGTCAGCATGTTAGCGACATCGGGTGATACTTGGTAGGTGCCTAAGAAACGGACCGTGAAGGGGAATACTACGAAGTAGTTTGTCACTGTCCCTACAAGGAACATCACATAGGCGGCTCCCACAATCCATACAGCATAGCGTCGCTCATTCTGGTAGAGTCCTGGTGACACAAAGCGGAACAACTCGTATAATATATAAGGTGAGGCGACTAACAAACCAGCATAAATCGCCGTCCGCATGTGAACCATAAACTGCTCCGTCAGTCCCGTATTCATCAGATGGATGTCGAACACCCCAACACCTAACAGACGATAAGTGATGAAATCACTCGAACGGGGAGCCAATACAACGACAAATAACTCGTCTTTCAGACAAAACGCAGTGATGCCGAAGAGGACGACAGCACACAGCATACGAAGCAATGAGGAGCGAAGTTCGTCCAGATGGTCCCAGAACGTCAGTGGCTCACTCATTCCTTTTTCGCTTCTTCTTGACCGTCAACGTCTATCTCTTTCATACCGTCTTTGAAACTCTTCACCCCTTTGCCCAGTCCGTTCATCAGTTCGGGAATCTTCTTACCACCGAAGAGCAGCAGGACGATGATGGCAATCACGAGTATCTCAGTCATACCTAATCCAAACATATTTTTAGTTTTTAGTGATTATTTATGATGCAAATATAATCATTTTTTCCTAAATATGCGTATCTTTGCGCTTGAAAAATAAAAAAGTAATCAAATGATACCAGAATTAGAGTTCTTATTACGTCTTTTCTGTGCTGCTGTCTTAGGAGGCATCATCGGACTGGAACGTGAATATAGGTCGAAAGAGGCAGGATTCCGTACCCACTTCTTGGTTGCGATGGGTTCTGCTTTGTTTATGATTGTGTCGGCATACGGCTTTGGTGATGCCATGAACAATGAGTTGCAGCGTTGGGATGTGTCACGTGTAGCCGCTCAGGTAGTCAGCGGTATTGGTTTCATAGGTGCAGGTACCATTATTTTCCGTAAGAGCGAGAACATTGTCAGTGGACTCACTACGGCGGCAGGCTTGTGGGTGACAGCCGCTATCGGACTTGCTTGCGGTGGTGGTATGTATATCCTCTCCATCGGCAGTACGCTGATGGTGCTCATAGGATTGGAGGCTTTCAACTACTTCCTCCATAAGTTTGACAAGCACAGGAAATAATTACTACTTTTTGTAACTCAGTGCCGCACCAATTGCCGTGCAGAACTCCGCATACTTAGGAATGTGGAAATGTACGCTATAGAGTTTCTCCAACATCGGGTAAATCTCCTTGCATTGGGGAATAAGTGTCAGGTTGCCGATAAGTACAAAGTCCTTAATGCCTGAGTTCAAGGAAGAGAGGATCGCAGCGGAGCCAATCGTCTGTAGTACCATGACGATAATACCCAGTGCGACATCCTCCTGCCGGGCATTGTATTGAGCCTTACTAAACAGTGAGGCGGTGGCATCCATTGGCAGTCCTGGTAACGGATGGGTGGAGATATCTCCAATCAGCAGGTTGATGTTGTGGATATCCCCTTTCATCGCAAGACTCTGGATCTCTTTGTGATCACGGGTATTCAGCATCACACGGGCAAGTCCTTGCAGGGTGCCGCCTCCGATACCAATACCTCCGATATGACGGATGTCATCGCCATCACATTGTACGAAACTCGTACCTGTTCCCATAGAAACTACGATAGCCTTGGTCAGTCCGCTCTCAAAACGGGCTCCTAAGCCATCAGCAATGAATTCGTCGATCTTCTGGGTGGGAATACCATAGACTGGCTCGTCAATATATGCGGCACCGACTCCAGTGAGCATCACTTGTTCTACATCACTCAATGCAATCTTGTTGTCGTGCAGATACTTGCCGAAAGCACCAAAGAGTGAGGTTACTTGGTCTGCGGCAGTGATACGGATAGGTGAGATGACACGTCCTTCACGCAGTCCTACTATCTTTGTCGTGGAGATACCCACGTCAATTCCTATAACTATTCCCATGATGATTATAATATTTGGCGACAAAGGTACACATTATTCTTGAATCTGCCAAATTTCGTTTCTATTGTTTCTCCGTCATATATTTCCAGTATCGGCGGGGCATGTCGCTGAGTTGTTTCTTAGGGTTCATGCGCTCCTTGATACAGATAGCCTTGAAATAGGTGCGCCACAGGTCTTGGAATAGTTGGTCGTTCTCACTCAACAACTCTTCATGGAGTTTGCCGTCATCGAGGGAGAAAGGGAGGGTGGTGTCGTCAGTAAAGGTGATGCGTGTCACCACTTTCCCGTCATAATAATAGCCGTAACGTCGTTTTGCATCATATATGAGCCACGACTGGTCGCCGAAGCGGTCTTGGAAATGGCTTGTGATGAGTGGCAGTACGTTATGGTCTGGCGATACCACTGCGAGATAGGTGCCGTCCTTAGCCTTCTGGAAACGGATGAACTGTTTCATCCTCAGTTGCTCGTGCATCACCCTTCGTGCCGTATTGGTGACATAGAGCACGTCGGGGTCGGAGAAGTTCCGCTCGATGGATGCTCCTTTCGTGCCGAACACCTTATAGATATAATGGAAGAGAGGAGTGCTTAACGTCTTTTCCTCCGACAGCCAACTGACCATCAACAGTTTTAGTGCTTCCTTCGATACGTGTTTCTCCAACCCAGCCCATACCCTTGAAGCCTTCTCCTCTGTCGTCACCACCTGCCATGTCTCCTCACAGAACAGGGGCATTTGTTCTCCCTCACCGATCAGCATGTCGGGCTGCTGGTGACGGAAGTAAGCATCGAAGACGGCACTCAGCACACCGTCCAGTGTCTGGTCGAAGATATAGACTAACATCTTATTCTGATTCTTCGAAGTCCAACGTCAGTTGCTGCTCAGCGGCGGCACGCTTCTGTTGTGCCTTGGAGACAAGTAGGGGGCGCAGTCGCTCAGGGCGTAATTCATTAATGCCGATGATTGGTTGTGAGAACGTGGAGGTAAGTTCCCCACAGGTAATGAAATACTTCGCCTTCTTCATCACCACCCCCATCTTCTTCAGGTGGTAGGATGTGATGCGGTTGAAGCGACGGCTGTTGACAATGAGCCATGCCGACTTGGCACCGATACCCGGTACTCGGAGGATACGCTCGTAGTCGTCGTGGTTGATGTCTACAGGGAAATACTCCGGGTGTCGTAATGCCCATCCTAACTTAGGGTCGATGTCAAGGTCGAGATGGGTATGGGCATCGTCCACAATCTCATCCACATCAAAATGATAGAAACGCAGAAGCCAGTCGGCTTGGTAGAGTCTGTTCTCCCTCACCAACGGTGGTTGTTTGAGGATAGGCAGTCGCTTGTCATAGGTGTTCACACTGATATAGCCAGAATAATAGACACGGCGCATGGTGGGTTGCAGGTAGAGCGAGGACGACATCTGTAGGATATCCTGATCGGTCTCACCGGTCGCTCCCACAATCATCTGGGTCGACTGTCCTGCTGGTACGAAGCGAGGGGCATGACGGAATTTCTTACGCTCCTCCTTATTCTCTAAGGAACTCTGCTGGATGAGACGCATGGGTTGGAACACACTCTGGTGGTCTTTCTCCGGAGCGAGCAGTTTCAGCGACTCCTCCTTGGGAATCTCGATGTTCACACTCATACGGTCGGCATAGCGTCCAGCCTCGTTGAGTAGTTCTTGTGAGGCTCCGGGTATCGCTTTCAGATGGATATAACCGTTGAAACGGTGGACGGTGCGGAGGTCACGGACAATTGCCGTCAACCGCTCCATCGTATAGTCGGGGTTCCGTACCACACCACTCGACAGGAAGAGTCCCTCGATATAGTTACGACGATAGAACTCCATCGTGATCTCCTCCAGTTCCGAGACAGAGAGGGTGGCACGTTGGATGTCGTTCGTACGACGGTTGACACAGTAGGCACAGTCGTACATGCAGTGGTTGGTGAGCATGATCTTCAACAACGAGATACACCGTCCGTCGTCGGCAAACGAGTGGCAGATACCCACTCCTCCTACCGTATTGCCTACCATTCCCTTCTTACCACCACGCACTGTTCCGCTCGACGAGCACGACACATCGTACTTCGCCGACTCCGTCAGGATACGCAGTTTCTCCATCGTCTTCGCTGTCAGCATGGTGGCAATACTCTATCAATAAACACAATGAGGATGTGCCAGTGTTGACACACCCTCTTTCATTTCTTATTTTAGCAATCGGTTATTTCTTGCAGTTCTTCTGGCACTGACCTTTGTGGGTGCAGTCCTTGCAGTTGGTGTCAGCGCAAGTAGCCTTGCACTCCGTACATTTCTTGCAGTCAGCCTTACGGCCAGCCTTCTCTTCTTTCTTCTTGTCGCAGCAGTCAGCCTTCTTCTCAGCGTTCTTCTTGCAGCAGTCTTTCTTCTCTGCTTTCTTGTCGCAGCATTCCTTCTTAGCCTTGGGCTTGTTGTCCGACTGTGCGTTAACGGTGGTACTTGTGCATACCATAGCCATGATCATCATGGCACTTAAAATCATCTTTTTCATATCTAATTTTGTTTAAGTGAATACTTCTGGGTGCAAAGTTACGAAAAAACGAGTGAAATGCAAAAGGAAAGCTTGCTTTTCTTTTCATTTCCGAGTGCTAAGTAACTTCGGCGAAGCCAAAGTTACGAAAAGTCGAGAGCAAAACAAAGAAACTCGTCCTTTTTTTGCCGAGACGGAGTAATTTCGGTGAGCCAAAGGTATCTTGGAAAAATGTGTGAATTATTCTATTTTTATATTGGAAAAGTGTAAGATGAGGTGTTAAATAACATTGGAAAAATGTAATTTACTCGTCTTTTATGCTTGTATTTAAATAAAATATTGTACCTCTGCTTTTGAACAAGCAGCGAAACCTGTTCAAACTTTTTCTCAACGACGTAGGGCTGCTTGCTGCCATGTATGGAGGGAACATTCAGGCAAGATTGCTCAGTTCGAATCCGAACATCAATTTTGGTTCAGTTTTTGAAAACCTTGTTGCTCAAGAACTGTATGCACATGGCTTCTCTGAGACGCAGCAACATTCACTATACTATTTTAACAGCAAAAAGCAAGGAGAGTTAGACTTCGTGGTTGAGCATGCTGGGAATATGCTGCCGATAGAGGTTAAGTCTGGCAAAGACTATGAGCGGCATAATGCTCTTTCCGGCGTGATGGAGAATGAAGAATATGCTGTGCCAATGGCTTATGTGTTTTGTCAAGAGAATGTCCGGAATAAGGGAAGAGTTATTTACTATCCTATATACATGATAACTTTTGTCGAACAGGTTCAAACTGAAGAAAAGGTATACAAGTTCGATTTAACAGGACTGTAAGACACCTTATCCATATTGTAGCAATGATAGTATCTTTGGCGAAGACATATAATCTTTCTTCTAACATGGGATACTATGACACGTGCCGTAGCCTGTCAATGAGTCTTTCAAGGGAAAAAGCACGCATTCCTTGCAGTTGGTATCGCTGCAAGTAGCCTTGCACTCCGTACATTTCTTGCAGTCTGCTTTGCAGCCAGCCTTCTCTTCCTTCTTCTTGTCGCAGCAGTCAGCCTTCTTCTCAGCCTCCTTCTTGCAGCAGTCTTTCTTCTCTGCTTTCTTGTCGCAGCATTCTTTCTTAGCCTTAGGCTTCTTGTCCGACTGTGCGTTCACCGTTGTAGTGGAGCACAGGAAAGCCATGATCATCATGGCACTTACAATAATTTTCTTCATATCTGATTCGTTTAAGTGAATATTCCAACTGCAAAAAATACTAACTTTTTAGTGAAATACGCAAATAATCAGAACTTTTTTTGTACCTTTGCAATCAGAAATACGAATTGAGAAGATGAGAACGACAACAGAATGCATTGAACTCATAAAGGCTCACGCAGAAGAGATGCGTACAATGTTTGGTGTTCGAACATTACGCTTATTCGGATCTGTTTCTCGTGGTGAACAACATGAGGGGAGTGACATAGACGTATGTGTGGAAATGGCTCCTGCACTCTATCTTGTTGTTCGTTTAAAACGCTTCTTAGAACAATTGTTTCAATGTCCTGTTGATGTCGTTAGAATGCACAAGCATATGAACCCCTATCTTTTAGATAATATAGAAAAAGATGGAATTTACGTCATCCAATGAAAGAAACCGTGTTAAGTCTACTCTTGACCAGATAAGGACTGCTATAGCCCAATTGAAAGAGTGGAATGAAGGAGTCAACCCCCTTGCCTTTTCTTGTTTAATTAGTTTCTCGTTTTAAGGAAAAGTTATTTTAATACTTCATCGTATTAGAATCTATATCCAAGTCGTAAACTATATCCTGTTGATGAACAGCTTTCTAGTTCTGAATATTTACTAGGTTCGTATTTTCCTAAATGAACACCAATTCCTACACTCCACCTATTATAGGCTATACCGACTTGTGGCTCAAAGAAGAATCCAGTAAAGCCGTCACCTTTTTCATCTGATAGCTTACCGCCGTATTTTTCATTACTCCGAAAGTAATTTTTGTTTCTCCGAAAGTAATTATGAATAAGGTCATGTTATTGCACAATAAGGGCATGTTATTAAGAAATAAGGTCATGTTATTGAGAAATAAGGGGAAAAAGTGGATTGCAAAGAATTGCGTGTTGAAATTTTTTTCGTATCTTTGCAAGCACATATATATTAGGTTTAACGAAAAAGATGAAACACATGAAGCATTTTCTAACCGCGGTACTACTCGCTGCAGCACTGCCACTGATGGCACAGCCTATTGACAGAGCCACTGCCT
>Ga0247611_10002873_pt1 | contig 26675 bp, 15 predicted proteins | sample 177DNAGHGhighgp2_FD_192422 | JGI IMG/M metagenome (GOLD analysis project Ga0247611, IMG submission 192422) | Sheep rumen microbial communities from Palmerston North, Manawatu-Wanganui, New Zealand - 1770 DNA GHGhigh gp2 | ecosystem: Host-associated > Mammals > Digestive system > Stomach > Rumen... | reverse complement strand
CAACATTAAAAGTTTTGCAAAGATATCAAATGATGGAATTTTAACTTCAAAATTTAAAAAAAACTGACTCAAGTCTAAAGTCAGTTTTTCATATTTAATAAATTTTTACTATTCAAAATAAGCACACTGAATATCTCCTAAATCATTAGCCTGATCCTCTCAAATTGTATATCCATAACTTTCAATATAACCATTATCATACTCATTTTCACAACTAGGCAACGTATATTCTCAATATAAAGACTGATCTATTCCTTTGTAAAAAGTAATATTATCATCATTCAAAACTAATCAATCCTCTCATGGATAATAATCAGTTTCAAATATTTTAGTTCCAGATGGAATATCATACACCAACATCTCTCTTTGTGATGCACTAGTTCCACTATCCAAAACTAGATAATTTCCATACAATGCAAAGAAATATTGAGGCTGATTTTTATCTTCCAAAGATAACACCAAATTTCAATTATTATCATACACAGAGATATCTTCTCACGGGAATTCTCATCTTTCATTAACTTTGACACTATAATATGAAACTTCATTTACCATTCATGCTCAATCCATAGCATCTAATTCTCAAACTTTTTGATTCATTTTATCAGATGGATTTTCATTTACCACCAACTGTCATCAATCTTCAATATCTCATACATTATCTTTCTTGATAACAAGTACTCATACAATTATAATCACAATAGCTACCAGTGAAAATATTATAACTAAAGGCTTTTTCATGTTAATTTTTCTAAACGAATAAAATATTACCTGTATATAAAATTATTATAAAAGATTTCAATTGAATTTATGCCCATTTTCTTTATATTATCAAAAATTGATAAAAATCAGATTTTTTATTTTATGAAAATTCCAAAATCATGAAAATTCTCGTATTAAATGCTGGAAGTTCTTCATTGAAATATCAGCTTTTCGATGTTGATAATAATTTCTCTGTAGAAGCTAAATGATTAGCAGAAAGAATCGGTATTGAATGATCAATCATTACACACAAAGATAAAGATTGAAACAAATCTGAATTTCCTAGAGATTTAGCTAATCACTGAGAAGCTTTGAAAAAAATATTGGATATTCTAGTTTCTTCTGAACACTGAGCAATAAAATCTTTAGACGAAATTGGTGTAGTTGGACATAGAATGGTTCACGGATGAGAAAAATTCCATGAATCTGCACTTGTAAACGATGAAATTATGCAAACTTTAAAAGATTTGATTCCTCTTGCTCCTCTACACAATCCTGCAAACATTACAGGAATCGAAGCTGTTCAACAAGTTTTACCAAACGTACCAAATGTAATAGTTTTCGATACTGCATTCCATCAATCAATGACTCCAGAACATTTCTTATACCCAGTTCCATATGAATGGTATGAGAAATACGGAGTGAGAAGATACGGATTCCACGGAACTAGCCACAAATACGTTTACCAAGAAATCTGTAAACATTTAAATAATGATAATTTAAAAGTTATCACTTGCCATATCGGAAATGGTGGAAGCATTACTGCCGTAGATGCATGAAAAGTTATCGAAACTTCAATGTGATTCACTCCATTACCAGGAATCATGATGGGATCTCGCTCATGAGATATCGATCCAAGTATTCTTTGATATATTTGTGAAAAAAAATGAATTACAATTCACGAAGCTACTAAAGAATTAAATAAAAATAGTGGATTATTAGGAATCAGTTGAATTTCATCAGATTCAAGAGATATTGAAGATGCTATAAAACAATGAAACGAAAGAGCAAAACTAACTCAAAATATGTATGTTCAAAAAATTGCAAATTACATAGCTATGTACAATAATATGCTTAATTGAGCTGATGCTATAGTTATGACAGCCGGAGTTGGTGAAAATAGCATCAATACTCGTAAAATGATATGTGAAAAAATTGCATCACTTTGAGTAAAAATCGATGAAGATAAAAATAATTTTAGATGAGAATTTAGAGAAATATCTGCTAATGATTCAAAGATTCCTGTATTCGTAATTCCAACAAATGAGGAATTAATGATTGCACAAGATACTTATAATATTGTAAAAGAAGCCTGAGATAACCCTGGAGATTTTGAATTCTTCAAAAATTAATATTTGAATATAAATTAACTCCGAGCAAATTCGGAGTTTTTTTTATAAAAAAAGGAACTGAAAGAAAACCTCAGTTCCTGTAAATTTTAAAGCTGAGAAAGTTTGCTCGTTGCTTCCTTATAAGCATTCAACCATGTAGCTCCATCGGCCAGCTCGTGCACATATTCCAAATCTTCCCTTGTTTCGTGTGCAGACAAGAATTTACACAAAGTGGTATCAAAAATCAATTCAATATCCTTCCTAAGAGCTTCATCATCATTGTCATGGTCTAACGTTTCCATTTTATATGCTTGATCATAGCTGTGCATTTCCGAGTTAGCAAAAGCAAGAACAAACAAAGATGAAGTAGGATGTTGCTTCAGTAGTCCACATAAAAGCATATCTTTCTCATAATCGCCTAGATATCGAGACATGTTGAGTATACCCACATAATTTTCTGTCTCGACATACTTTTTCTTCATAGCAGAAATATTTCTACCCAATCTCTTTTTGAGAGGTGTATTTGGAAGCGAGTTATACTTTTCCAATAACTCTTTCACAGTAACCTCTGGTTTTCCAAAAATTGTAAGAAAGTCTTCCATACCCAAGCTTTTTTAGTTTAACTTTTGTTTTTATATGACTATATTATAATTATTTTACATAAAATGTCAATAAAGTTTTTTTACAATCTATTCATCAAACAAATCACCACTAAAGATTTCATCGTCTATATCTGCATTTCAATCAGAATTCTCTTTTTTATCCAGTAAATCATGTACTTTTTGTAAATATTTATCATCAACATGTGTATAAATTTGAGTAGTTTGTATTGAAGAATGTCCAAGCAATGCCTGAACTGAACGTATATCTGCCCCCCTACGCAACAATGATGTTGCAAAGGAATGACGTAACGTATGTGGTGTCACCTTTTCAGTAATTCAAACTAATTCTGCATATTTTTTAACTAAACTTTCTATACTATTTCTGGACAAAGGTTCTCAGTAACTATTTCCTGAGAGAGAAATAAATAAATATTCTGAATCATCTGCACGTGAAAGAATATATTTTTTCAGTTTTTCTTTGGCATCTTTAGTTAGAAATACAGAACGTAATTTAGAACCTTTTCAAATAACTGAAAACTGACTTTCACTAAGCTTTATATCTTTAGTTTTTAGAGTAATCAATTCTGTCACACGTAGTCCTGTTCCATATAATGTAGCTAAAATCGCTTTATCACGCATAATTTTTAATGGATTTTTTTCAAAAATTCAAGGAGCATCCAGAATATCTTGGACCTGATTTTCTGACAAATATGAGACTCTCCTAGGAGGAATTTTTGCTAAATCTATTTTTTCAGGAGAAAGTGTTTCTACATCATTTCTAAGCATAAACTTGAAAAATGATCTAAGTCAAACTGCATGATAATTTACTGTTTTAGGACTAAGACCTTGCTTTACTAAATAAGTTCTAAAATCCTGTATATGCATCATTTTAATCTCACTAGCATCCACATCTCAAATATATTCAATAAAACGATTCACTCGAAGCGAATAATTTTCTATTGTCTTAGGAGATGCATTTTTAGTATATTGAAGATAATTTATAAATCTTTCAAGATGAGCACTTAACGTATTAGAAAAAGAATAAGAATCGGATTTTTTACCTATTTTTAAATTACTATTTTTTAAAGCCATTTTCTACAAAAAATAATTTTATCAACAAAGTGTAATAAGGAAACTATTACCTTTTAACTCAATATTACAAAAATTCTTCAATCATACAATCTGTATTTACATATTTTTTATCTTATTGTTCAATTTGCCTTACCATATACATAATCTTTGGCACTCTCATATCAAGGGACATTATTCTCATCATTATAATTACTCTTAACAATAGTTTCTTCCTCTACATCTCAATTAAGATAATCTCTCATTCTCTCCATTAATGATTTCATATTCGACTTAAATGATTTCAAACTCTCCTCATCCAATCATTCACCATTCTCTATCTGTTGATGGTAAACATCACAAGCATGAATTGTTTGTACTGCATATTTTATAAGCTGTTTATCATTAGTTTCTTCTCATTTTGCATAATACCTCTGTGCTTGAGACTTATATTGCTCTATAATTTCCTCTACTTCCTCAATATCAAGTGTCTCTTTTGGTTCACTTTGTTCTTCTTCCTCTTCTGGACAATCTATACCCTGACATTTTTGGTATGGCTGAGCCCTCTTCTCTTCCTCTCATCACAAATTTGGATCTTCTGGTTGCTCATCACCTCACTGTCAAGTATCTCATCACTGTTGACCTTCTCATCACTGTCACTGTTGATTTTCCCAATCTTCAGGATTAATAACTCTTCATGCTGTACCACCATAATTTCAAGTATAATCATCAGGCTGTACATCTAATCCTGGTTGATTATCTGGAGAATAATGATCTCCCGTTAGCACAACATCTCAGGTATCTACAGTAGAACCAGGTTTTCTATCATTTCACCCAGATGGGAAAGCTAGTAAAATACAAAAACCTGCTAACAAAAATATACCAACTCATGCTACGATTCAAACTACTTTTCTATTTGAAAATATTGATAATCATGAAGGCACATTACTAGAATTTACATTTGAATTATCAACGTTATCAAGCTTATTATCCAATTCTGAATCTAAAATTTGATCCAATGATAATGTAGATGATGAATTATTATTTTCTCTTCATTGTTTTACATCTATAGCAAGACCTTGCTGCATTGTATCAACAACGGAATTATCTATTTTTACAGAATTTTCCACTTGCACACCAGCATTACTATTTTGTTGAATATTCTCCTGCTGAGACTCAAGAGCCTGATTTTCAACGTTAATATTAATATCATTAACATTCAAATTTACAGCCTCTTCCATCTGTGAAACACCATCAAAATTTTGTTGGACAGTTTTTTGCTGAGATTCAATATTTTGATTTTCCATATTTGAATCATCAATATTCAGAGTTACAGTTTCTTCCATCTGTGGCACTGTATCAAAATCTTGTTGAACAGTTTCTTGCTGAGTTTCAACATTTTGATTTTCCACATTTGAATCATCAACATTCAAATTTACAGTTTCTTCCATCTGTGGAACACTATCAAAACTCTCTTGAACAGTTTCTTGCTGAGTTTCGATATTCTGATTTTCCATATTTGAATCATCAACATTCAAATCATCTATACTCAAAGGTTCACTCACATCCAAAGAACCTTCCACAGGAGTTGTCTGCACTATTTCATCCGAAACTCCATCCTTTTCAGATTTTCCAAACATTTCATTTCATGCTTCAATATCCATCAGAAAATCCAAATCTTCCGTACCTTTATTTCTTTCTTCCATATCATCAGAATTCTCAATTGACTCAGTCATCAACGCACTATTTGATAAATTTACCTCATTCTCACTGGCATTTTCATCATTCGAATTTAAATTATTTTCAGATGACTTTTCTTCATTTTGAAAATTTTCAATTTGTTTACTAGCAGACTCATCCATAAGATTTAAATTTTCATCTGTTTTTTCTGAAGAAAAATTTTCTCATTTCTCATACACATCATCATCCATATAATTACCATCACCTTGATAATCATTTTCCGTTCCAGAAACATTACTCTCTGTAATTTCATCATCAGACATTTTTATATCATCTTCAATATCAAAGTTTTCCTCACTTGCATTATTTTCAGCGTCAACCTCATCATCTTCAATATCATCTACAAAATCCTCAGATCCCTGATTTTCATCCGATAAATTTAAGTCCTCCTGATAATTCTCTTTTTTATTATCTTTTTCCATATATTTTTTCCCCTCTCAATTAATTCCATAATCTTCAACCTGAATTTCTTCTCACTGACTATCTAAAGATACAGCATTTTCATTAGAAGACTCATCAACAAAAGTGTCTTTCTCCTCTAAATTTTCTTCATTATTTACTTCATCAATTTCGTCATCTTGCATTTCAAAACTAATATCCTGATCATTATCACTATTTTCTTCTCAAACTACTTTTTCATCACCAAAATCAATATGCAAAGAATCATTAATTTCTTCTCATTTTTCCTCTTGCAAACCTTCCATTTCTACTTCCGAATCTTCAATTTGATTACTAGAGTTTCCATCTCCGAAATCAAACACAAAGTCATCTCAAGACTGATCCATTACTGATTGATTATCTTGCGATATCTGAGTAGTTCATACTGGATTTGAATTTTCATCAGGCATTCTATTTCAGATTATTTTATAAATCATTCTAATTATATTCAAAATGTCAAATAAAGCAAAAAATCAAAGACTTTTTTAAATAAAAAAACAGACTTTTAAGTCTGAATTTCAACCCAAGAAGGGAGGGAATTGAACCCACGTTTCTGGCTTCGGAGACCAGCGTGCTACCATTACACCACCTTCTTATCTAAACTATCACATATTTCTTGCCATTACAGCTCATCGAAAATTCAAATCATTTCTAGATTCGTGGATAGTTTTGGCTAATTCTGATAATGTCGAACCTGTCGTAGTTACATCATCTACTAATAAAATAGTAGCTCAATTTAATACCTGCGATAAATCTCATACACGGAATACTCATTTCAGATTCTCCTGTCTCTCTGAACGATTTAGATGGAGCTGAGAAATCGTATAATTCTTCTTTGAAGCCAGTTTTAACATAGGAATTCAAAGCTCGTTTGCAAGCGATTTTGCCAAAAGCATGGATTGATTATATCATTTCTCATAATAACGTCTTCTCCAATGAGAAGGTACATAAGAAACAAATAGCTCAAAATTCTCAAGTTTAGGTTTTAACTGTTGGTTTGTTTTAACTAATAAAGCAAGTCTTTGGGCCATAAATGATATTACATCTTTTTTATGAGCAAATTTCGCCTTAAGAATCAGTTTCTTTGCTACTCATTTATACGCGAATCAGATTATAATTCACTGCAAAATCTGATTTTCTGCACACGATTTACACGTCTGAAAATCTGAAGATTTTTGATGACAAAATGGACAAATTTCTGGGTGAGAATAAAGTTCTTTCTTACAATCAGGGCATAAATATTCTCATTTTTTTCAACATCAAGCACATATACGTGGAAATAGAAAATCTAGTAGCATAACCCATAATCACGAATAAATAATAATTGAAAAAACGAATCTATAAAAGATTCGCCCTCTCATAAAATCTATTTAACTGAAATGATTTTTACATCTTTTCTTTCATTATTTAATCTCATCTTTACTGTATCTCCTGCTTTTTTACCTCTAATAGCTTGTCCTAATGGGGAATCAAATGAAATAAGAGTCTCTCAGTGTTGATATTTAACTTCTCATGTTCAAACGATTGTTACCTCATGAGGATCATCATCTTCAATCTGAACAATAACTTTTGATCAGAATCAAACTGTTTTTTCTCATGATTTTTTATCTGAATCAATAATTTCAACTCAATCAATTAATTCCTCAATTTGCTTAATTCTAGAATTAATCAAATCTTTTTCTTCTAATGCATTTTTATAATCAAAGTTTTCTGAAAGATCTCACAATTCTTTTGCCTCAGCAATCTGTTCTAACACAGCAGGAAGTTTAACCTGTTTTAGTTCCTGAAGTTCAGCAATGAGTTTTTCATATCATTCTCTACTAATTGTTTTAGTTGCTTCTGCCATAATAATTTAAACGAAAAATAAAATATTTTGTGTTTTTATAGTTTATTTATTGAATAATTTTCCCCAAAATCCAAGTATATGTCTTTTCCATTTATCGAATGCATGAGAAATCAAATCTGTAGCAACTTTAAATCCTTGATGAGAACTTACTACAAATTTATCTCAATCTGAAACAAATACGAAATCTGATTCATATTTTCATTGTTTATTTTTAATAATTGTATATTCAATTGAAACCTTTGCATCAGGGTTCTTTGCATAAATTTTCTTTAGAATTGATTGAGATTTATTTGTGATTTGAAATTGTACTAATTTTTTGATATCTGCTTGCATAACTTCTGAGACATCTACGAATCTTTCTTTGAGTTCTGTTACATTTAATGCTTGTTCTGGCATCTTTTTATTTTTAGGAATGTAAAAAATATTATTTATTATTTTAGATAACAATACTGCTTAGAAATCTATTTCTTTCATAGCAAAATATTATTAAAGTATAAAATACTTACGTTTAATTGATAAATAAAATAATATAAAATTCAATGGGAAATCTGATTTATTATTTTTCCTTTTTATGTGTAAGTTTATATCATTCTTTTGCTCCCGAGAATAATCATTTTATAATTTTAAAGCTATCATTTCATCATCGAAGAATCGCCTTTATACTTAATCGGAACAAACATCAAGGCAATCAACATATATAGAACTGGAGAAGCTGTTTTTTATTTCAGTGTTTTTTTGTGAACAAGAACCAGTTCCTTGATTTCTGTTTTGCTTGTGAATAAGAACCAATTCGCGCTTGTTCAAGTTTATTTTTATCTCTTTCATGATGTTTCACTTTTAAATCAGCGAAAACTCGTAGTTGAATTCATTGTTCGTGTAAAGATAGAGTATAATCTAAATCTTCGCTAATTCGAGCGATTTGTTCATCATATTTGGCTTTTCTTAATGTAGAAGCTTTACTGAATATCCCATTTCCACTAAACATTTGAATTTGTGCCTCTTTTTTTCAATTGAGCAAATGAAGAACTGGACGAGATTGTCGATAATCAAAATAAGAAAATCACTGATTTTGAATCTGTTCTGTATTTCTGTAGTACAAACTAGGCAAGATTACACATTCAGATTTAGTTTCTGAGGCTTTCTCTTCTCGTTTTTTTAAACTTTTTTCTAAGAAATCTGAATCTATTTCATTATCATCATCGAAAAGTTGTATAAACTCCCCCTTCGCTTGTTTGAGTCAAAAATTACGTACATAACTAGCTCATCAACCATGATTTGGATCAAAATCGCTATTATTATTTGTAAAAAACTCTGTACGATTTATAATATCTAAGTTTTGATTATTGAAAAATGATAAAAATTCAGATTCTTCTTCTTTTGAAAGATTTCTATCACAAACTATATTCACGTCAAAATCTTTGAAAGTTTGTTCATTAAGCATTTGAAAAAATTTTAACAACAATGTTGTATCTTTTGCCCTTGAACCACATACTACAGATATTTTCATCAGAAATTTCAATATAAATACACATAATGTAGTTATTTATATCACGTTTTTTTTCAAGTAAAAAAGTCTCCCTAAGGGAGACTTTTATAATGCTAAGAATAATTACTTGTTACATAGATTTGCATCATTCATCATTCTCCGAATTTCGAACAACTTAATCATTTTGTCATAATTACTCATTTTATCATAATTCTTTTGTATTCACTCAAATATTCTCTGTAATTCTCACAATGAAGACATATTTTTATATTCACTCTTTCCTTCACGTTCTCATCCATATGAACTTATTGTATCATTTACACGGTTCAATGCCAAATCTGGAGAAATTTGTTGATCTGAAGTACTTCAGAAACACAATTTTCACAACATTATACTAGCTTCTTCTAATTCTGAATCTAAGATATTTCTTCCATATGCATTAAACGTAACTTCTCACTGATATTCTTCTTCTTTGTTGTTCAAGAAACTAGAATCTGAAAATTTCTCAAATCCAAAATCTGTAATAGCAATTGCTGGTGGCAAATCTTGTAAAAATCCATACAATCCTGCCGTTCTATCTTCCTGAATCTCCAATCAAACATTATATGCCAAATATGGTAAATTTCTATATTTTTCTCTAAAATTATAGAAACATTCCTGAACTGAATCTTCGTCCTGACACAAAGTAACTCTTTTAATAGTACTCACTATAACATCATCATCTATCAGCTCTGTATCTCCTGATAAAACTCAATCATCACTTACCCGATGATACAAATTATATCAAATTACTCTATCTCTATAGATAGATCGCATCTCCTCATCTTTCTTCAATTCTTCATAATCAGTAAGTAAATCCCAATTATAACTAGATGAGAATCTCTCTCGATACTCTTCTGCTAATTGATCTACTACAGCAGATTTTTCTTCCCTAATAGTTTCCAATAAACGCAAGAAAAATTCATTCACTAATGATATATTCTTCTGATTTGATGTCATAGAAAGTTTATTTACCAATAACAAGAACGAGCGCTTATTTGGAGATGAGAATTCAATTGTAATTGGTGTATAAAAATATTCTGGATTATCCTTTAATACAACCTTATCTCATATTGTAATTTTATCTATAGAATTGTAAGAAGCATCTGATCCTTCATTTCATACACCTTTTGCAAAATCACTCCAGTACTGAATCAAATATAAATCTTGAAACTTATCCGTTTCCAAATATTTTTGTCACAAAACCGCCATATTAAAATCCTTTGTATAAGGATCCTTCCATACATTTAATGATGGTAAGTAAATATTTTGTAACAATACCTCATAATAACTCTTTTGCTGCTGTTTACGTATATCATTCTCCTTAATTTCCTCATTTATATTGTTATTAATTTCTATCATTTGATCAATCGTCTCAATTTTATCTGTCTCTGCATATCAATACAATTTTTCAGAATCTGTTGAGATATTATACGTTGTAAACTTTTTCAATTCATCTGAACGACTATTTAAAGTTGTATATTCATCATAAACTACTTTTCAATAATATAAAGCTCATCATACAACAATCAAAGCAATAACACCCGACACTAATGAATCTTTACGAGTAAGATGAAAAGCCTTAGTTAAACGTTTATTTTGATCATTTTCTCAGTTATTCTTAGATTTCTGGAAAAATCACCTAACTTTAGATAGAAAAGTCTCCTTTTCTTCAGTACTCTGTGTTCATGACACTGTAGTTTGATTTTCGTTTGCCATATTTATAATGGATAGAAATATAAAATTTTATTTTTGTTTTATACATTAAATTACATATCTAAATTTTCAGATTCCTCATCAACCTGGTCTAATTCATAATTTTCATCATTCAAGACATCTAAATTTTCATCATCTAAGAAAACATCTTCACTACTTACCTCTTCTTCATCCAAAAGAGCATCATCTCCAGAACCAAAACCTCTTTCAGAAAGCAATTTTTCCATACTATCCAAATCGATATAATCGAAGATTTCTCTTTGTGTATCTCTTTGAATTGGTACTTCAAAATCCATAGTTGAATAATTAACATTTCTTATAATTCATCATTGTTCTATAGATTTTACATCTATATGTATTTCCTTTGTGAAAATCTCAGCTCAAATAATAAAGCTAGATTGTTTAAGCAAATTAATAATATTAGTCAGAATAAATATATTTGGATTCCTTATTCTTTGAGCCATCAATGCTCTTTCATCTTCTTGATTTGTATAAACTTCAATATTGAATAGAATACTTTGATCTTCTGCATTAAATCAATTAAATGTGATAGAGAATAATGATGTATCCTCTTTCTCAAGCAACTGGCTAATAGCACTCATTGTATTTTTAAACAATCTAATATCAATTGAATCATCATTTGTAATATCATAATACATATCAAGATCTCAGATATTATCACAATTTACATTAGTTTCAAATGGATTTAGATAACACATATATACATAAGAAGAAATATCTTTCTCTCATCTTGAACCAAGCTGGATAAACAGATTACGAATAGATTCTACGTCAGCTCATCACATCCTTACCATCTCAGAAATTGTTGAAAGAGCTGTATTCATATATGAAAATACTTTTGTAGCTGTTGAAAACTTAATAACTTCAAGAGCATTCAAAGACCTTTGAATTGTATCAATTGCCTGATCCTCAGAAAGCAAAATTCATAATTCTTCTGGTAAGAATGATTGTTTAGCAACATCTTCCTTCAATTGTTCTGCAGTAGCTGCATCTTTTTCAGTATCAGTAACTATATCTGAAGCATACTTTGAAAGTAAATCTTTCTTCTCAATATAGTCAATATTATCCGCATTTATAATCTTATTCACATCTGATATATCATCATTTATAGTTGGTGCTTTATAAGGATTTTTTATTCAGAAAAGCTCTTTTACACTCTTATATTTTTCCTTATATTTCTGAACATATGATACATAATTATCATCCAACTTAGGCTTAGAAGCTTCTCTTATATACATACTAAATGAATAGAAAAGAGCTATAGCCAATACTCATAAAAGAGTTACCAAGGCTGAAAAGAAAAATCGTCTTAAATAAGATCAAAAATTATCACCATCCTTGATTACATTTTTTACCGACATAGCACCTTCTCATGAATCCAAGAATACACGTTCATCTATTGAAGTAGATGATTGATCTCCAGATTCAAGATTTAAATTTCCTGCACCTGTAACATTGGTATCTGTTGTTTCAGATGTAGTTCCTGAGTCTAATATCTCGTCTATATCATTCAAAGATTCATCATCCAAAGAAACTGATGATAAATCAGATACATCAAGATTTCACTCTAAATTTGGATCTTTTTCTGCCATTTTGTTTTTGTATGAATAAAAATTCTTCACAAACAAGTATATTCAGAAATAATTAAAAAGTCAAAAAAAATCGGACTTTTTTTATTTATTAGATTTGACTAATTACAAATTTTATAAAAAATTAGCATACCACCTTGAATATCACGACAAAATTTTTATAAAATACACAGATATAATTTATTGTATTTTAGAGATGAAAGAAAAGATTTATGATATATTTATACTTTGAGCATGACCTGCATGACTTTTTTGTGCTAATAAAATAGATAAATGAAAAAATATTCTAATTTTGGAAAAGACTAACTCTCCTGCTCAGAAATTATTACTTTCCGCAAAATGAAGGTGAAATATTACTAATCTGAATATAAATCCAAAAAAAGATTATGCGACTGATGATTCAGATTTTATAAAATCTGCTTTCAATAAATTTTGAGTAAAAGATTTTTTAGAATTTTTGGATAAAGAATGAATTGAAATAAAAGAAGAAAATAATGGAAGGATTCTATTAAAATCTGGTAAAGTTAAACAATTTCATGAAAGATTACTACAACTTGTGGAAAATAAATGAGTGGAAATAAAATATAATTCTGAATTTTTAGATGTAAACAAAATGGGAGATTGAACTTTTGAAATAAAGACTTCAGATTGAATTTATTACACAAAAAATTTCATAGTTGCTACGTGATGACCAAGTTTCCCTAAATTATGAGCAACTGCGATTGCTTTAGATATTGCGAAAAAATTTAACCTTAGCATAACAGAATTTTATCCTGCTCTTGTCGGATTTGAAACTAATCAGGATTTTTCTTCTCTTTCAGGTTCTTCAGTGATTTGAAAGCTGAATTTAATAAAGTGAGATAAAATAATTTATGAAGAATCATGACCAATTCTATTTACACATTGATGAATTTCCGGTCCTGCAGTTTTTAATGCCTCGCTTTTTATTAGAGAAATTTTGGGAGAAAGTAAATCAAAATATAAAATCAGATTATTTATTTCTGATAAAGAAATTACCAAAAGATTGCTATCTTTCTTATGATTTCGTTCAAATAAATTGAAAGAATATATCATTTCATCTGACATAGCAAATACTCGCTGACTCGATGAAGCTAAAGTTTGCTGATGATGAATAAAGACCGAAAATCTGAATAATAATTTTGAATGCAAAGATGTTCCATGACTACATTTCACCGGAGAATGCGTAGATGTAACATGAAAAACCTGATGATTTAATTTACAGCGATGTCGAACAAGTGGAGCTGTTTGTGCTGAATGAATGAATAAATAAAAAATAATACAGAATTTTATCTTGTTTTTTATGTAGTAAATTAATATATTACATTCGCTATGCTCCTGTAGTTCAATGGATAGAATAGGTCCGTCCTAAGGATTAGATGTCAGTTCGATTCTGACCGGGAGTAAATTGATTTTAATAGGTCTTATCCATAAAATAAGGCTTTTTTATTTTAAGAAGAGTGCGCTCTCGTTTCTTCAATTATTGAATTTAATTTTTTAGCTAAATGCTTTGGGTCTGGAATATAACGTAATTCTAAAATTTTTCATCATTTTGCATCCAAATCTCCATCTGTATGGATGGTGATTATTCAGTACTGTAATAAAGCTCAAGTAAGTCATTCTTTGGAATCCTCTATCACTCTAATTGCAGGAGTAGAGATATTCATGGTTTTTGTCCTAAAAAATCACTTCTGACAGTAAGATGTAAAATGATTTTTTGTACATATATCAAAATTCATTTCGTATTCCATAATCCAGTACATAACTCTGTTAACAATCAATAGGAATATAAAATCCAATATCAAAGCTCAAACAGTCACTGCAATACTTCACATTCATGTACTTTTGATTACTATAAAAGGAACTATAGCATTAAATAAAAACACTAAAATATGTGCTCAAAAAGTTAAAAAACTACGTTTCAAAAATTTTTCAAATTTTACCTGCTTACGTTTAGCTATTCTGATTGTATCTATATACTTTTTAGGTGCTTTTATTTGTCATATTATATTTCTCATTAATCAATATATCGCAAAAATACTCCACGAAAACGTCGTATATATATAAAATATCGCTAAAATTCGAAAAATTATTTTATGTTCATCAAATAGATGTGAATATATTACATACAATAAAACTCACAACAACACAATAGAAATGAATATCAATAATAGTGGCCAAATTAATTTAATTCGATGTCTTTTTATCAAAATCACATTTCATTCTCCGTATTTATCCACAGCCTCTAATAATTCTTCTGCATCTAGTCTGGTATCAAATGATTTTAAGATTTTCATTATCTTACGGAAATGTAGTAAATTCTGAATATAAATCACCGACAGAATAAAAAATTTACCTTAAACATCAATTCATTTACAAAATTTTGCATTTTTTTACATTTATAATTATAATAGATTATCAAAATTTTAATTAATTTGAGATTGATGGAAAATTATAGTAGTAATTGTTATGGATTTCTGCATGCAGGGCTTCTCAATAGTGAAGATGAATTTTATCTTTCAAGAGATGAGGCCTTTGAATGAATTAACGGAATAAAAGCATTAGATAAAAAACTGAATAAAATTCAATGAAATACTGTCGATTCAATTCAAGATTGTCTTTCAGAAAATGGTGAGAATAAATACAGCGTTATTGAAATTTTTGATTGAGATAAAAAGAGCCAACATGTAGCTTTTTTGGATTATAACTGAAAATTTTACGACCAAGATGGACCAGACTGACCTATTCGTTTATGAGAAAATATTGAAGACTTATTACATGAATATAAAAATATGCTTTGATGAACAGCCTACTATCAAATACATATTTTAAATAAAGATTTGTCTACAAAAGTTGAGAATTTCTTGGATGAATTATAGAATGCATTAATATTATATATCGGAAACTTTATTAAAAAAAGTCAGAATAATCTGACTTTTTTCTTTTTATTTTTTCATACTTCTCATAAGCATAAGCATTACATATCACCTTTTCTCTTTCAGTTTTGGATCCGTATTTGTTATTACTCATTCATTATATAATACTGCCATATGTGGTTCATAATACTTTCATGTTCATTTATATTTTCATTCATCTGTTTTATATACTAACCTTGATAATGCTGTTACAAATTCTGCCCTAGTCACTTCATCATTCGGTCTAAAATTATTATTTTTCATATTCTGTCACATTATTCATAATTGATATGCAAGTGTAACTCAATTATCATATTGTTTATCCATTTTATCTGTTACATCATTGAATTTAATTACTCATTTTTCTGCATCTGGTTTTTGTCAAAGTACGTTTATTGCATAGTATGACAACATTTTTGCCATCTCTATTCTCTTTAATGATGTATTCATTCTTGCTTTTTCGATTGTTGGTGTTGTTGTTATTCAATTAGATTTAGCAAATGTATATGCATCCACTTGCTCTTGTGTATATTCAGATATGTCTTGAGATATTCCTTTATTTCATACCTTATCTATTTCATTTTTATTCTCTTCTGCGAATAATTTATTATCTTCTCTTTCTATAAATGTTTTTCCTTTTTCCTCCACTTCAATAATCTTTTCATCAGCAGATCCATGAATATCTTCAGATTTATCATCTGATTTTGAAGTTCATCATCCTCATCCACCTCATCCTCATCCACCTCATCATGAGGATTTATTTGGCTCTACAGGTATTAGCTTCCAATTCGCTGTAAATTTTAAGTCTCATTTAGTTCAACTATTAATTTTAACTTCAACTTCTGGTATCAATCAGTTACTTCATGTCCATCATATAAATTCATATCATTCTCTAATTGGATTTTGCAATACAAAACTATCTCCTATAGTATACATTCTAATTTCTCAGTTTATAATTCATCAATTTAATTCATAATCTATTTTATATTTTTTATTTGATGCTTTTGTAAAATATCATAATACCCAAGGTTTATCTATTCTAGCATATTCTTGGTTAATTTTTGATGAATCAAATATAGTTCAATTTCATCATACTATACTAGTAGCACCACTAAACATATTATCTCATGATAATAAACTCGTTGTGGTAAATTTATCTGATGCATATACTGTTTTTAGATTATTTGCTCATCGAAACATTTGACTCATATTTTCTACTTTACTCGTATCAAAGCTACTTAAATCTAATTCAGAGAATCCACTTGCATTATAAAACATTCAGTACATATTGGTCACATTTGATGTATTCCATCAGCTAAAATCAACGTCTTTTAAATTATAAGTTCCATAAAACATATTTCACATATTTTTTATATTACTTACATCCCACGTATCTAATCATTCAATTTTTTCTAATGATCCCCAATTAAAGAATAAATCATATAATGAATCTCAACTAAATGTCCATCATGAAACATCAATCTCTTTAATCTGATTAGGAGTATTTCAATGACATCAAAGATTCATATTACAAGCAAAATTTACCACATTTCCAGAGAACTTCCAATTTTTCATTCATATATCTTCCAAATTTGTTGTACCATATCAAAACATATACATACTACCTACACTTCTAAAATCCCAGTTATCCAAATTTATTTTTCTTAATGATCTACATTCCTGAAACATAGCTCCCATGTTTTGTACATTTTTCGTATTCCATCTACTTAAATCCAACTCTTCTATACTTCTACAATTATAAAACATATCATACATATTTGTAACTTTACTTACATTCCAATTACTCACTCCATCCAAATCTTCCACATTATAAAGATATCCAAATGTATAATACATATTTTCTATATTACTTGTATCCCAAGTATCTAATCAAATTATTTCTTTTAGAGAATATAATTGGTAAAACAATTGATACAAACTCGTCGTATTAGTCAAATCCCAATTTGTTACATCAATTGTTTCTAATGCATAGCTATTATACAGTGAAAAACTACTATTCAATCAATTATATAACTGATTTGGTATTTTCCACTCTCTCATGGATAAAAACTTCAAACTATTTAAACCATTAAACATAGAACTCACATTCGGAGAATTTGAGAAATCCCATCCATTTAAGTTTAAACTTTCCAATGCCGTACAATAGTAAAACATATTAGACATATTTGTAATATTATCCGTATTCCATCCACTTAAATTCAAGTTCTGTAAAGCCTGTGCATAATAAAACATATTGTTTGTATTTTCCAAACTATTTGTATTCCAGTTACTTAAATCTAAATCTTTAATACCATATGCATAATAAAACATATTGCTTGTATTTTTTACATTTTCTACATTCCAACTATTAAGATTTAGGTTATTTATAGCATAACAATAACCAAACATATACGACATACTCTCTACTTTGCTTGTATCAAAACCATCAGCATCAAAGTTTTTCAATGAATACATATAATAAAACATATAACTTGAGTCTGAATTCATATATATTGTATCAGCTTCTGAATAAATATATATTGTTCAGTTTTTATACCGTGCATATATTGGATAATTTGAATCTTCTGATTGAATCTCAGCTTTTTTAACTCATGATGGAATACTGTCAGCTCTTATTATATTATTAATTGAATAATTACTTCGTGAATAACATTGTGTACTATTTGAGTTTTCTGCTAAATTTTTTAATTGACAATTAAATTCTTTTCAAGGTAAAAGAATAGCCTCCGGATCTTTCCAGTGTGCATATAGTGTAATATCTCAATCTACGACATCAGTATACTCATTCCATTTTTCTCCATTTTCTTTATACCATCAATCAAAAACTTTTCATTCCTTTGTTGGACTTTCTCATAAATCATAATTTGGCTCAGCATCTTCAATAATTGCATAATATCAATACCTATCTCCTCACCAACTATCATATGATTTACCTACAAATGAAAATGTTACTGTATCTCAATCTACATAATACACTTTTTTATTTGAATTATCTGTATGATATCATCATCACAACTTATTAGTTAGTGAGGTTGAATAATTATTTGTTGCTGTATAATTAGGATAATTTCATTTCCACATTGATACTCGATCATAACTAGAAGAATATGTTCCATATATTATTTTTACTTTTAATCTATTTGCTCAATCAATAGTCACTACATCGTTTGTATTAACAGGTGTATTATAATTGGTAGGATAATTTCAATGTTGTCTTCAATTATCATCAATATTCGATGTGTGTGAATATTTTGCATTAATCATTGGTGTATATCATTGAACTTGAATAGATTGTTTTTTGCTTCATCAATTTGTGTCAAATGATATTGTATAATAATCACTCCGTTTTGCATATAATGTAACTGTATTATTCTCTGTTTCATCAATAATTGCGTTGGTAGTTACCTGTGTTGATCAATCAAAACTAGGTGAAGTATACCATCATAAGAATTTTAATCATGTTTTAGTTGGAGTTGGGAGCTGTACAGAATCTTCCCACCATCTAGCGGTTTTAGTGGGATATGTACCAACAGTTCATCAATTTGTATTCAATACTAAATTTTTAATAGGATAATCTTTGAAACAACGTACAGAATAAAAGTCCTTAAAATAATTTGAGCCTATTCAAATACCATCCCACGATGAACTTGATGTAGATAAATTAGAGTAAAAATAAAAGTAAATTGATGAGTTACTATTTTCATATGCAGATGTTGTTTGATAATAACCTCTATCTCCTCTATTTCCCAAAGTATCATTTCATAAACGACTACCTGCAAAAGGTAGATTTAATTCTTTACTTACTATATATCATGAATAATAAACCCTATTATTCGTATACCTATTAGGAATTACTAAATTTCATGTCAAATTATATTTATTAAGTATTAGATTTATCACTTTTTCCCATTCTTTTATATCAGGCACATGATATCACTCTGGGCATGGTCATTGTTTAAATTTATCCGTAGTTTCTGAACTATTCCCTCCTCGAGAATTTCAAAATCATGTTGCAAACTTACTTGATGACGAATAAACTCAATTATAATAGGATGATACATTATCTCAATTATCTATTGTAAAATCTCAATTCGTAATTTTTTTCCAATCAATTGTCTCGTAATCTGCGATTTCTCTATTTGGGAAATAACTACTATTATTCAGACTTGCTTTAAATCCATAATTATTTCAGAACTGAAAATGATATCCACATGTGGAAGTATCGTAATCTGTACATCAAGTTCAGCTTGCTGTAGCTCATAAATTACGATCCATTATAGTCAATTTAAACCCTGTAAAATCAACTATAAATCCAGTATACGGTAACCATTTAGCATACACTGTAATATCATTAGATCAATATCATGTCCATCTGCTTGGATAACTTCAAGTTCATAAGTACCATCAATCAAACATACATTTCATGACTTTTCAATTTTCATAACATTCATCGCCTCTACTAGGAGTTCTCCACTCTGTAGTCAATGCATAATGTCATGTATATCTTAATTGTCTATCTCATGTATATGTTGATCAACTTTCTGTTCGATATCATCAATTAAGATTGTAAGTGACAGTATAATCGATAGGATCCCACTTTGCATACAAATCACTCGGAACTGTTGATCATGTAATTACTGGTGTATTAAAACCTGGATCACTGTACCATCATTTAAAATCATATCATAATCTTATGGGATTTGATAATGCTGTTATTTTTCATTCTCATATATTTCATGTAAATGCTATGAACGCTTTTGAACCTGAATTTCCATGTATGTTTAATAAATTTGAGCTATTATCATTTTTAAAGCAACGAATCGTATGTCAGTATGAACGACTTCTCTGTGATACTCATCAATCAGTTGCCGAAAAATATTTAGCACGACTAATATTGTAAGGGCTAGATGTCCAATATGCTCAATCCTGTCATAATTTTGAAATATATATACTAGTGCTTCATAAATAGCCACGATATCAAGCAAAAGGCAAAAACAGAACCTGTGATAATTCTTTATAGTTCCATACATATCCATTTTTTATATTTTTCCAATCTTTTTCACTTGGAATATAATACCCATCTGGACATGGTCATTGTCTATCTTGCTTTGTTCATGATCAATTCTCATCAGAAGTATCTCATGCTCATCATCGTATATTATCATCATCTGTAGATCCTCCCATCCAGTTATCTGCAGTACTCCAAATATTTTTAGCATATCTAGATGGAATATAACGACTTCGTTCATTATATTGAATCATATCTCAAGTATCTTCTCAATTTGGAAATGTTCCACATGAATTAGAATTACATGATGCAAATCAATAATTATTTCACCATTGATAATGGTATCAGAATGAATTCTTATTCATATAAGCTGCATTTGTTTGCCTATTATATAATTCACTAGCTCACATATTTCTATCCATTATAGTATAGTGAGAGGTATCTCCATTATCTCATAAAAAATATAATTCTAAATCATTAAAATCATATTTATATGAATATTTTGCGTATATATCTATATCTCATACCACATCCGAATTAAAATTAAATTCAGAATCTTCCCCCGTTAAATACCATCACAAAAAATTATATCATGGCAATACAGGATCAGTAGGTTTTTTTACCTTTTCTCAAACCCCTAAAAACTGATTTTCTACAGTTGTTCACCTATTTATAAAATTTATATTGTATCATATACATCAAGTTCAACTATTTATCAATCAGTCTCTACACGTAAATTTTGCATATAAATCACTCGGAACTATATCTCCTTTTTCCACTAATTCTGTAAATTCTGCATCTTTATACCAACCAGCAAAACTATAGTTTGAATTACTCGGTTCTGATAGCGATACAATTCTTCAATATCATACATCTCATGTAAATGTTATTACTGCACCAGTTCATCAATTCATATGTATATGTAGAATTTGATTTTCATTCACTGTATTTTTAAAACAACGCAAAGCATCTCCACTTTCACGAGTACTCTCAACAATATCTATTTCATTTTCATTCATATAAATTTCAGATGCTTTTCGATATGATCAAGAACTTGGGGAAGATGACCAATAATATCCATATATTCATTGTCCATATACAGCGGGGCTACACATAAAACCAGCAGAACTAGTACTGTGATAACCTACAGGAGGCAATAATAAATGTGTTGAGAATTGTGATGCATCCTTTTCTTTCATAAAAAATGAATCTTTTCGTTTTCATATTAGATCTCAAAAATCAACGATACTTGGAATATAATATCATGATGGACATGGTCACTGTCTATCTATTTTCGTTCATGCTCAATTTTCGTTATCATTATCTCAGCCTCATCACCAAATATTATCTCCCGTACTAGCTCATCCCATCCATGATGATTCTCACCAAGAACTGGTACAAACCAATTTATTATTGGCATACTTAGATGGGACATAGTTTCCCCATACAGAGGATGATATTTGACCGTTAGATGTAGTTTCTCATCATGGGAAAGTATTACAATTACTTCATAATGCATAACAAGGCTTAAATCCATAATTATTTCACCATTGATAGTGATATCAAAATGATCATGTATTAATTGTAGCCGTATCATAATTTTGATTATATGGTTCAGTAGCTCACAAATTACGGTCCATTATCGTAAAGTGCGATATTTCTCATGTACTACTCACGAAATATATTTCCAAATCTTCCCATTCTTGGTTATTTGTCTGTAATAAAGTTCAATTTGTTCATGTTATGTATATTGTTTGATGTTTAGATGCTGTTGGCGTAAAATCCTGTGATATCAAATCTTCAGGCTTCTCTAGATTTTTAGTTAAAAAATCTAATGCAGACCCTGATAAATTCTCTTCTTGCTTATTCTCTCCCTGTTTCTCTTCTTGTTTATTCTCCTCTTGTTTATTCTCCTCTTGTTTATTCTCCTCTTGCTTATTCTCCTCTTGATTATTCTCCTCTTGTTTATTCTCCTCTCTCTTATGCTCTTCTTCAGTGCTCTCTTCTTGTTTATTCTCCTCTTGTTTATGCTCCTCTTGAGTGCTCTCTTCTTGTTTATTCTCCTCTTGTTTATGCTCCTCTTGAGTGCTCTCTTCTTGTTTATTCTCCTCTTGATTATTCTTCTCTTGAGTGCTTTCTTCTTGTTTATTCTCCTCTTGATTATTCTCCTCTTGAGTGCTCTCTTCTTGTTTATTCTCCTCTTGATTATTCTTCTCTTGAGTGCTTTCTTCTTGTTTATTCTCCTCTTGTTTATTCTCCTCTTGTTTATTCTTCTCTTGAGTGCTCTCCTCTTGTTTATTCTCCTCTTGTTTATTCTCCTCTTGAGTGCTCTCTTCTTGTTTATTCTCTATATTTTCTTTTATATCATCAAAATTGCTTGCATAACTAAAAGGTGTAAGAATATTTATGCTTACTAGTATAAATAATGCTACTACATTAATTACTTTTTTCATCACTATAATGGTCAATAAATAAAGATTATCCTATATAAATATCATATTCTATTTAACACTTCTCATGAGCATAAGCATTACATATCATCTTTTTTCTTTCATATTTGAATCTGTATTATTAATGATTCATTCATTATATAATCTTGCCATATGTGGCTCGTAATATTTCATATTTCATTTTCCATCTTCCATTCAATATAGCATTCTGGATAATGCTGTAACAAATTCAGCTCTTGTTACTTCATCATTTGGTCTAAAATTATTATTTTTCATATTCTGTCACATTATTCATAATTGATATGCTAATGTTACTCAGTTGTCATACTGTTTATCCATTTTATCTGTTACATCATTGAATTTAATTACTCATTTTTCTGCATCTGGTTTTTGTCAAAGTACGTTTATTGCATAGTATGATAACATTTTTGCCATCTCTATTCTCTTTAATGATGTATTCATTTTTGCTTTTTCGATTGTTGGTGTTGTTGTGATTCATTTAGACTTAGCAAATGTATACGCATTTATCTGTTCCTGTGTATAATTTGTATTATTTGGTATTACAGCATCGTTTACTGCTGTTGTTTTCGTATTTTGTCATTCTGATTCTTTTACTGTAGAATCATTAGAATTTGTTTTTTGTTCAGTAGATTCATCAACCAAAGCTGTTTGTTTTTCATCTGCTGAATTGTGCGTATTCGATTCTGATGGTTTTACTGTTTCAGATTTTTTTCCTCCTCATCCGCCTCATCATCCACCTCATCATGATGCTGGTTTAGGATCTGGTATTTTCTCCCATTGAGCTACTGCTACTACTTTATTATTTGGCATATAATACTTTCAATCTTCTGATTTATCTGGCAATCAATTCCATCCCTTAAAATTATATCATTCTTTCTTCAAATTTTCAGTAGGCAAAGTAATTTCATCTCACGAATAATAAACTGTAGTATCTATAATTTCACCTTCATTCACGAATTCTATTCTATATCCTTGAACAAATTCTACTCATGCAGCTTCAAATTCAGCTACCTTACTAGCAGGGATTTGTGAAACATCTAAATCTGTGAGAAATTTTACTGGTTGAGAATGATCGTATGTTAAAGCATTTTCTCCCATTGTAAAATCAATAGAATTAACAATTACTGTATCCAAATTTGAATTTCAAAAGGCTCATGTTCAAATATACTTTAATCATGATCAAAGTGTCAGATTCTTTACTTTTGACCCACTAAATGCATATTGCCCAATATATTCTACACTATCTGGAATATCTATAGTTTCTATTTCTAATCATTGGAATGCAGATCCAGAAATAGCAGAAATTCCATTTCATAAATTCAAAGTTACGATATTTACTCCTGTTGCTTTAAATGCATTCTCTCAAATAATTGTTCAATTTTCAGATCCATTAATTGTAATACTCTTTATATTAGGATCATTATGAAACGCCATATCTCAAATAAAAGAGACTCAAGAAATAGATAAAGATTCTAATGATACTGCTCAATCAAAAGATTGTCTCTGAACTATTGTATTTCCATTTCATTCAATTGAAACAGATTTTAATGTTGGTAAATTTTGGAATGATTGTTCCATAATCAAAGATACTCATGATCAAACTACAAGATTTTCTAGTTTAGATCACCTAAATGCTCATGTTTCGATTACACAACCATTACCATTTCATGGTATTTCTATATTTTTAATGTTTGCTCATTGAAATGACATATTTCAAACTACTCTTACAGTATTCGGCAAAACTAAACTTTCCACATTAGTATTTGAAAAAGATTGCATTCACAAAACAGTTACTCACGTTCATATCTCAACATTTTCCAGTGGAGTATTTGCAAAGACTCATTGTCATAATTCTGTTCCAAATTTTTCAGATCATTCAATAATCACATTCTTAATTACAGAATGTTTTTCTGGATTAGAATTACTTCCGAATCACCAGCTTCCCATATATGTAATATCTTTTCATAATCTAACATTTTCTAATTTTGGAGTATCTTGGAAAACTCCATCTCAAAGGATTGTTCAATTCCATTTTTTTATTTCACATCCATTGATGTATTTTCACTTATAATTAAGATTGCATAGTTCTGCTTCATTTTCCTCTTCAGATCAATTTCAATCTATAGTAACATAACTCACATTAGAGTCCATGAATATACGATCTCATACAAAAATAAGGTTCTTTCATTCAAAATTAAAATCTTTACCATCTTTAGGACCAGCTCCATAGAATGCTCTATCTCACAAAATAGCTCCATATTCGACTCATTCAATATATACATTATTTAGTTCCATATTTTGGAATGCTTGATATTCTGAATTCCTAAATTTTGTAATTCTTAAATCATTTGCTGTTGAACCAACAAAAGCTAGCCCTGCTAAAGTGACTCAATTATCCACTCACGTTATTATAATACTTTCTAGTGATTTATTATTCTGAAATGCTTGTTGTCATATTTTCTTAATAGATTTTAATTCAAGGCTTGTCGCAGAAGATCAATCAAATGATAGATTTCATAATATAGCCCCATCACTCGTTCATTCAATTTTTAGGGATCATAAACTACTATTTCATTGGAATGCTTGCTGTCATATTTCTTTTACATTTGTTATCTCAATATCATTTGTTAACGAGTTCTGAAATGCCAACATTTTTATTACTAATCAATCTTCATGTCCTATTATACTCACATCGTTTAAAGCTTTTATTTCAGCAAAAGCCTGTTGTCATATTTCTTTTACATTAGTAAGATTCAATGATTTCAATGATGTTTTATTAAATGCCATATCGCCAATTTTTTCTAGTTTATTTCAAAAAATAACTTCTCTTAGAGGTGTCTCATTAAATGCTCAATTTCAAATATATTCAACATTAGATAAGTCTAATTTACTGGAAACTTTTGTTCATGCAAAAGCCCATTCTCATATACTTCTAATATTTGGAGAAAGTATTAAATTTGCCACTTTTGATGCTCATTGAAAAGCATTATTTCCAATTACTTCAACATTTGAAAGATCTAATTTTGTTATTGCTCAATTGTAGTCTGATCCAATTCAAGCAAAGGTTCAATCTTGGATTTCTTTCAATCACTTTCATATTTCAAGTCTTTGACAGTTTTTTGCTCATTGGAATAACCATCACTGGATATATTCTACACTATCAGGAATAATTATAGATTTAATCCTACTCTTAAAACTATTCAATTCATTATCCGATATTGTTCGCATCCAATAAATTCATTTTATTCCTTCAGGGATGGATAAATTAACATCCCAATTAAATCAACATTTGTTTATATTTATCTGTGTGATATAATCATTTTCATCTACTGTAAAACATCCTCAAGATGTTAAATCCGTGTCTTGAGTATTTATATCTTCAAAATTTGGCTTTGATAAATCGAACGAGAAGATTTGTCACATTTTTTTCTCTGGTTCTACTCATTCAACTACTGATTCTACTCATTCAACTACTGGTTCTACTCATTCAACTACTGGTTCTACTCATTCAACTACTGGTTCTACTCATTCAACTACTGGTTCTACTCATTCAACTACTGGTTCTACTCATTCAACTACTGGTTCTACTCATTCAACTACTGGT
>Ga0247611_10002872_pt1 | contig 26689 bp, 10 predicted proteins | sample 177DNAGHGhighgp2_FD_192422 | JGI IMG/M metagenome (GOLD analysis project Ga0247611, IMG submission 192422) | Sheep rumen microbial communities from Palmerston North, Manawatu-Wanganui, New Zealand - 1770 DNA GHGhigh gp2 | ecosystem: Host-associated > Mammals > Digestive system > Stomach > Rumen... | reverse complement strand
ACACTGACTCTTCAGAAGGACCGTCATGGACGTAACTTAAAGAGTACAACCAATAAGACCGGCCAGAACATCATCATTAAGTCCGTGAAAGCATATGATAACGATATGTCCTTTGATGCCGTTACACTTGCGGAAGCCTTTAAGAACGGGGGACCGGAACAGCAGAAAATGCTCCAGTTCCTTCCGAACATGACAACCAAAATTGAAAAGGGATCCGCGCTTTACAAGATGGTTCTCGGCAGTTATTTCGGCGTGGATGTACTGACACCGGAGAAAAAGATTGTTACTCCGGAAATAAAACTCGGTACCGTAAATCTCAAGATGGGCAGCAATGAGATGCTTGGATACGGTATGCATTATATGTGGAAAAATTCCAATACCGCAAACATTCTGACAGACGGATTCGGTATCTCGAATCATTTCAGAGCCAGCGGCGCTGATATTATCAGAAAACCGATCGAAAACCCGGCAGCTTTTCTGGAAAGCAAAAAAGCCGAAATAGCCGAATTAAACATAAAAATGGTTAAGGGCGATTCGGATTATAATATCAAGCAGTATGCCTTTGCCAAACTTGCCCAGCTGCAGCAGAAAATCAAGAAGATCTGGACAGTGGAAAATCTCAGTGACACAAAGGTTAATGCCAGAGATTTCCTGAAGAACGGGTTAAAAAAGGAGCTTTCACTTGCCGAAAGGAAGGAACTCGACGAAGCGATTGAAGAATTGAGAGCATTGAATGAGCAGTTCAATTTTTCCCATCTGAAAAACGACGTCAGCGTGCCGGTTGTGGATGCTTTCATTAAGAGTACAATCTTCCTGTATGACGTAACTTACGGGGATAAAATCGAAAACAGAATTGCGACCCAGAATAAGCATCCGGAAGCAATCGGGCAGTTAATGGACAAAGACGGAAATCTGGAAATTCCGAGCATGCTTCATTTTGATGCGGACGCATATCGCCAGCTCCAGAAAACCGTAAACGAATTCAATAATCCGAATTCCGTAATCGTTCAGAAGTTAAAGGAAGTAGGACTTTCCGATGAAAAGATTCAGGCGCTCCACACACGTAATGTGGAAATGCTGAATTATATCGATAATGTGGCAAAGCCTAAGGCAATGGCATTTTACCGGGCAGCCGGCTGGGATCAGCCCGGTGATGTCAGAGGACAGTTCTTACTTGAGAAGGAAGACTACAAGAAGTTTACGAAGCTTACGGATTTTGCAGTGGATCCCGGACGTACCTATCTTGCAATCGATAACGAGAATTTCTTAGCCGGACAGAAGATTGAAATGGTTCAGAACGGCGTGAAGAAAATGGTTCCTTTCACGGATCTGATGAACGACGTTGAAAAGCAGGAAGCAAAGAATTACAACGAGTACATCAAAAACGACGAGAAGCGCTGGAAGTACACCGAACAGGAAAAGGGCAAGAAGGTATTTGACAAAAACAATACCATGAACGGCGCAGCCAATGCCATCGACGGAAAAGAATATATCCGCTGCGTCAGAGAGGATATGCTTTATGATATTTCTCATAAGCCCATTCAGAGCAAGGCGGAATTCTCTCAGAAGATGTGGAATGCACTGCTCGTAAATTCCCTTCAGAATCAGGCGGACAATTACGAGGATCCGCTTCCTATGAAGACAGCACAGAAGCTGATTGAAAACACCGGTAAAGCAGCGGAAGAGTATCAGAATCTTCTGAACTCCACGGTAGGTAAGATTTACAAAGCCAAAGTGGATGAATACATCAACAACAAGTTTGAGAAGAACGAGATTAAGAAGATTGATGGTATCGCTTTCGAAAACATGAACAAGGAAGCACTTGAGTTTACGATGAATTCGGTATTCAAGCAGCTGACCTCACAGGCAAATCTGGACCCTGCCAATGTTGCCAAATATGCAAGAAAGACCGAATCCATGGCAAAGAAGTTCGGCGTGGAATTAAGTGCGGAGAAAGCATTTGATGATTTCGTAAAGAAGAATCCGAACGTTTCCCCGGAATTGCAGCAGGCTGTGAAGGAAGCCGGTCTGAAGCCCGAACCGAAGGCACCAAAGAAGGCTGTTGAAGAGAAGAATATCGAGAAGAAGAACCAGAAAGGAAATGTAAATCCGGACGGGAAGAATCTGCAGGGAGAGAAGAAGCCCGTGATCGGTAAGAAGTAAAAGAAGCATTCCCGGAATTATAAAAACAGGATAGAGAATGAAAAGAAGAATTGCCCCGCCTGCCGTATGGCCGGCGGGGTTTTTTGCTTCATAGGAAATTCCTCCAAATTTCCTACGAAGCAAAATGCTCCGCAGGATGCACACCTCTTTGTTTCGACGAAAACCGTTCCGAAGGACGCCTGAATGGTATTTTTGATGCAGATATGATATGATTATTTCGGTTTTATGACATTCCGGCTGTGAGGCGTGTCGCACGAAGGAGGACGCAATGGGTAGTGAACTTTATCTGGAAATAACGTCAATCTGTATTTTGTTTATTCTGTCGCTGCAGCTTTTGGGACTGTTATTTTCCGTCAGCAGTGACCCTTATATACCAAAGGAAAAGAAGGGAATCTTCCTGTTGGTTATTATTGCGATTGCGAGCCTGGTGGCACAGAACACGCTGGATTACATCTTTTCAACGCGTTTTGACAATCCGCTTGCCAGGATTATCGTATCGGTCTACGGATATGCCGTACGGCCGGTAGTCATTTCCCTTTTCTGTATGGTGGTGAGCTATCGGAAATTCTTCCTCTCTACGTGGATTCTTGTTGTCATAAATGCTCTGATTCACATGACTGCCTTTTTTACGGATTTCTGCTTTACCATCGATGAAAACAACCAATTTCTGAGAGGACCGTTAGGCTATACCTGCCATATCATAAGCGCATATCTGCTGGCATTTCTGCTTTATCAGACCCTGAAGGAGTATAAGCTGCGTAAAGGAAGCGATATCGTCATTCCCATTATCAACACCGGTGTGATTGTCGCTTCGGTACTGCTGGATTCCTATATCAGCGTCGGAAACTCTCCGGTTTCCTTTCTGACCATGGCACTGGTGGTCTGCAGCGTATTTTATTATATCTGGCTGCATCTGCAGTTTGTGCGTGAGCATGAGGAGGATCTGAAGGCGCAGCAGAGAATTAAAATCATGATGAGCCAGATTCAGCCGCATTTTCTGTTTAACACGCTTTCCACAATCCAGGCACTCTGCATGACCGATCCGGCAAAGGCAGCGGATGTTACGGAGCATTTCGGTGTTTATTTAAGACAGAATATCAACTCGCTCGATCAGACGGATTTGATTCCGATCACAAAGGAGCTTGAGCATACCAAAGTGTATACGGAGATTGAAGCGGTTCGTTTTCCGTCCATCAAAATCGATTTTCAGATTGAGGACGAAGATTTCCTTCTTCCGTCCCTTTCCATTCAGCCGCTGGTGGAAAATGCCATTCGTCACGGCGTGCGCATTCGCCAGAACGGTGAAATCCTTGTCAAAACCTGCAGTACGGCCGATTACCATGAAGTCATCATAAAAGACAACGGAAAGGGATTTGATGTGGCGGAAATGGACACCATGGAACGAACGCACATCGGTTTGAGGAACGTAAAAGAACGAATCGAGAAAATGTGCTACGGAACCTTTACCGTGGAGAGTGTGATCGGCGAGGGGACCACGATTACCATGCATATTCCCAAGAACTAATCAAATAAATCAAATCTTGCTGGACATCTGTTGGACGAGCAGTGTTATAGTTCAAAACATAGTACGAAAAATCTACGGGAACGGGGAATTCTAAACGGAACAAATCGTACGGAAACCGTAGGAATTCAAGAAAAAAGTGGTAATCATCAGTAAAGATTAAGGAGGATAAAGTTATGCCAAGACCTTGGGAAGAAAAGAATTACACAGAGAAAGAACTGCTTGAAAAATGGGGGCCTGCGAAGTCCACAAGCGGCGTCAGCAGAGAAGAGTTCTATGACAAAATGGTAGAGCAGGGGTGGAATAAGCCGGGAGACGACAATTCCATTGCTGCACTGTGGTGCCATGCCTGTGAACACGAGAAACAATTCCGTCCGAAGAATCCGAACCTTGTCAAAGACATCATGGAAAAGAATGTTACCGATGATATCGGTCCCCGCGGCAAGACTGATTATTCCAAAAAGATCGATGTGCTTTATTTTGCTTCGGATTATTATGGAGTCGAGGCAATAATCGGAGTCAAAACACCGATTGAGAAGGAAAGAGCCCGTCTTGCGTTCATCCGTGATATGTCTGATTCCGGTTGGAAAAAAGACGATGACAGAGAAGTTTTAAATGTGATTGAGAAATATGCCCATGATGGTTTTGCCGACAAAAGCTCAGGCAAATCATTCCGTTCTACTCTTTACGTGTACCGCGGAAATACGTCCTTTGGAAGAAAGCTTGCCATAGAAGCTATTCTGGGCGAAGAGAAAAAAGGCATAATTACAATTGCCGAAGAAGACAAAAAGGTACTGGACGAAGAGCTTAAGAGAATTGATGTGCTGCAGAAAGAGGAGGAAGCCAGATTAGAAGAAGAAAGAAAATTAAACGATCCGAACAAGGTGCTCCGCTCCTATTTTAACAAAATCATGGAACTGGGCCTGGATGAGTTTGAATTTGATTATCAGCCAGCAGACGACTGGGCAGCCTATGAAAAATATAAGGATTTAACAGGTGATGCCAAGAAGATTACCGATGCGGAAGCCGGAATCGACAGCTTACCCATTGATGAGGAACTGTTAAAGAAAGGCCCGGGTGAGGCGAAGGAAGCGCTGAAGGAATCCTTCAAAAAGATGATGGAAGGTATTTTCGGGGATGACGAAAGTCTTACCAATCTGGAAGGTTTATCTTATATGGATTTCAGCGATCACTTTACAAGTCCGGACGACCTTAAAGCTTATCTTAAGGACGCTGTAAAGGAAGCTGCCAAAACAGCTGCAATTGCAGAAGCCGGGGAAAAAGACAGAGAGGAGAACCCGGATTACTACTTAAGGGCGGATAACATTTACAAAACCCTGTCCAAGCTTAATACCATTGTAAAGGCATTAAAATATGATAACAAGAGTTTCCAAAACGCTGCAAAGAACAAAGAGGATACTTCGAAAATCGAGTTAAAGACCACTTTCCCTGCTCTTAAGATGCTCGGGGTTGAGAATGACAGTCCGGCTTCGCAGAAGGAATTACTTGCGGCCATCGAACACATCGCGCAGGTAAAAGCCACCAAATCAACCGATTTGATGACGAAAGATACGCTTGAGAAAGATTTGTTCTGGAATAATTATTCCAGAGCTTTAACCGCGGATGAAATCAGGAAAATGCAGGAGAAATTTGCGGAGATTTCGGAAACGGGCTTTGACTGGGATGAGTTTGTAAACTCCGGCGGATACGAGCAGTTCTTAGAGACGCAGAACATTCAGATGAACGGTAATTTTGACCCGCTGGAACTTGCCAGACTCAGCAAGTCCGGACCGGAAGCGGAGAAGCAGTTCCAGACCAGAGTCAGTGTTGCAAACTATGAGCAGGCCATGGACTGTCTGGATAAAATCAATGCGGAATACCAGGCAAAGAAGGATGCCATTTATAACATCGACAGTGCCGATAAACTGGGTGAATGGTTTACGAAGAACGGTTACGACATGCTGGAGAACAGCATGCTTGTAATAAACGGAATCGATGAGAAAATCATCAACGGTGAAACGCTTAAGGTAATCAACTTAAGCAACGAAATCGATGAGGAAAAGCTTGACCGCGACAAACTGAGCATGGACGAATACAAGGAAATGATTCAGTGGGCGAAAGATGCGCAGAAGCTTTATGAGGAGAACAAGAAAGATTTCCAGAATGTATTCCATGTAATGAGCTACAAGGAGGACCGTTTCGGAGAATACCAGCCGTACCAGGTAAGAAACCGGATGGATAAAATTACGAATGACAAAGAGCTGATCGGTAAAATCAATCAGTTCCGTCATACCCTCTATGAGTTAAAGAGAGCGGATCAGAATGTCTGCAAGCTGATCAATGTAAAGAAGAACAATGAGCCTGTCTTAGTAGAACCGCTGGATGCCGAAACCAAATTCGATGCGAAGATGGTTTACGAAGAGAAAAAGATTATGGATATCGTTTACGATATGGTAAAAGAGCCCACCAATCATACCTACAGCGATTCCAGAGAATACAAGAATATTATGACGGATGTGACCAAGGTAAAGGATGCTCTGTCCAAGGATTATGCTACCAACGAGGAAGCCAGAAAAGCTTATGTTAAGGCGGTTGACAAGGTATTAAACGATATCAATGCATATCGTAAGCATAAGGCTGATACAAAGATTAAAGAAGATGCAACCCTCAATAAGCTGATTGCCTTGGAGCGTGTGGACAAGCTTCTTCGCAGCCGCTATAAAGCCGTTGAACAGAGAGTTTACGAGGATAATCTGGGCGGTATTTCGGAACTCTTCGACGTTAAGGTGGATGAGAACAAGTTCGGAGACGATTACCTGCTTGACCGTGCAAAACAGAAGATCAACAACATGAATAAGTCCGTTGAAGATCTGAAGAGGAAGCTCGAAGAACAGGAAGCAGAGTTAGAAGATGACCTCGAACCCGAACCGATTAAGAGAAGCAATTCCTTCTCCTATAAGCCGAACAAACAGGGTGCGGACGATCTTGAAATAAAGATGCCTAAGGACGATTCCTACAAAAAGCCCGAGGAAAAGAAGGAAGAGAAGAAAGAGGAAATAAAGGAAGAGAAGAAAGAGGAAAAGAAAGAAGAAGTTAAGCCTGAAGTTAAGCCGGAAGAAAAGCAGGAAGAGATCAAGAATCCCGAGCAACAGCCCGCAAAACCGAATTTCATGGAACATCCGATGGTGAAAGATCTGGTCAAGAAGGAAGACGATTATCGTGCAAAGCTGGATGTCAACGATGAGTACGGTCAGAGAATGCTGGCGGTTTCCGCAGAAAAAACACTCTACCTTACCTCCATCGTAAAGAACTGCGAAGCCAGAGAAAAGACCTTCGGAAAAGAAGGTGCGGTAAAGCTTCTGGAAAAGGGTATGAGAGATTTTGCCAAGGGCTATTCCATCCAGTTCGGCGTATTCCGTGCAGAGACCTTAACGGATAAAGATTTTACCAAGGAGTTCCAGAAGAATGTTCTGGAAAGCGCAAAAGCCGGAAAGACTACGACCGAGGATATTATCAAATGTCGTGATGAGGCTTTGAAGGCATGCTTTACCAAGTTTAAGGGCAAGAATACAAAGGATATGAACAAGCTTTGCAAGGATCTCGGATCCGAAGTGAATTCAAAGACCGTTCAGCCCGAGCATGTAGCACAGGTAAAGAATCCGTTCAGTAAGTAAAAATCTTATAATATGAATTTTAGGTTCCTCCTTTTTGGAAAAAATCCAAAAAGGAGGAATTTTTTTTGCTTTTCGCTGGACATCTGTTGGACAGTATGAAATATAATGCTAACATACGATGAAAAAAATGTAATTTCGGAGCGCGGAAAGTGCGATGAAATAGAAGGTTTTAAAAGTCTCCGAGGAGGACACAGAGATGGATGGAAATAATATCAATAAACTGGACGATGTTTTATTCACCAATAACGAAACGGAATACTTAAAAAAAGTATATGCAAAGGCTCCGAAGGGATTTATTCCAAAAAAACAGGAGGCAATTCTGGCCAGACAGAGGCTGAATCGCGAGATTTTAAACCGTAAAATCAAATTTAAGAAAGAAGATTATGCGGATCGCGGCGAAGGCTTTAAGGCATTTATGGATGCGGCAGAGAAGAACGGATATGTAAATAAACTCAATTACGGTCTTTATGCCACTTTTTATGATGTCTATGATCCGAACGAACCTGCTATGAAATCTCATATGCGGGAGATTATTAAAAATAAGCCCACAAAGAAAAAAGGACATACGAAATTCGATGCGGATACAAGAGCTTTCTTCGATATTATCAAAAAGTGCGAAGCGTCGAGAAAAACGCTGGCTGCAAGAGAAGATCCGAATGCCAGGAATGACCTTGAAAAAATGATCAATTTAAATGCAGAGCTCTTTACGGATGCGCAGAAAGGCCGCAGCCTTGGTTTTGCAGTGAAGGATGTTCCCCGTAAGAAGGAGCCGGTGAAAGCGGAAGCCGCTCCGGTGGATGATTATGCCAATATGGATCTGGACGAACTCGAAAAGAGATTTAACAAAGTCGCAGATCAGGCAGAGAAGAAGCTGGAAGAGTACAGAGAAAATCAGGAACTGGAAAAAGAAGCGGATGAATTAAACGAGGAAATCAAGAAAGAGCAGGAAGAGCAGAAGGCGAGGGAAGAAGAGGAAAAGGCGAAGGAAGAAGATCAGAAAGAGGAAGATCAGAAGGAAGAAGAGAATAAGATCGAAGAAGAGCAGGTAAAGGTAGAAGAGCCGAAGCCCGAAGAAGAGAATAAGATTGAAGAAGAACAGCCGAAGCCTGAAGAAGAGAATAAGATTGAAGAAGAACAGGTAAAGGAAGAGGAACCGAAGCCGGAAGAGGAAGTGATTCAGAATCCGGAAGAGAACATAATTCAGAATCCGGAAGAGAACATAATTCAGAATCAGGAAAACGTGCCTGAAGAAAATAATATTCAGAATCAGGAAAACGAGCCCGAAGAGGATTTAATCCCCTTGAAGCAGGATGTAAGAATTCAGGGTCTTACTGCGGAAGAATTTTTGCAGAAAGCAGAAGCGAACGGCTGGAAGGATGCCACGAAGGATCCGGTTCTGCGTGCTTTTGCTGTTCTGTATAGTGATAGCTACAGCGAAATTGCCCAGAGCTGTATTGACGGTAATTTTGATCAGAATAACGCCGCTGAGCTTAGAGATATGCTTGCACAGTTGCTTGCACAGCATGTCGAGGCAAATCGGAATCTGATCAATAACGGCAGCGAGGAAGAGAAAAAGGCAATTGAAGAGATTGGAAAGCTTACCGGATATGATTTTGCTGCAATTGCAAATGAGCCCGTGAATGTAGAAGTAAATAACGAGCAGCCTGAAGACAATAATCTGAACAACGAAGAAGTAAATAACGAAGAAGTAAATAACGAAGAAGTAAATAACGAGCATCCTGAAATTGATAATCAGGAGATTAATCAGGAACAGAATGAAGTGAAGCCTGAAAATGATAATCAGGAGATTAATCAGGAACAGAATGAAGTGAAGCCTGAAAATGATAATCAGGAGATTAATCAGGAACAGAATAAAGTGAAGCCTGAAAATGATAATCAGGAGATTGAACAGGAACAGGTTGTTGAGCAGGAAATCAGACCTGAGCAGAATAATGAAGAGCTGAATCAGAATGAAAATCTGAACCAGAATGAAGAGAATGTTCAGAATGAAGAGATTGTTCAGAATGAAGAGATTGTTCAGAATGAAGAGAATATTCAGAATGAAGAAATCGTTCAGAACGAAGGTTTGAATCAGAATATCGTGCCGGAGCAGAATATCGTGCCGGAGCAGAATGAAGAGCTGAACCAAAATAACGATCCGGAACAGAATAACGAGAACGAACAGAATAACGAGAACGAACAGAATAACGAGAACGAACAGAATAACGAGAACGAACAGAATAACGAGAACGAACAGAATAACGAGAACGAGCAGAATAACGAGAATGAACTGAATAACGAGAACGAACAGAATAACGAGAACGAGCAGATTAATGAGAATGAACAGATTAACGAGAATGAACAGGAACTGAATAATGAGCAGGGCCTGAACGGCGAGCAGCTTGATAACAACAATCAGAATATCGAGCCGGAGCGGGTTGTTGAGCAGGAAAAGATTGTTGAACCCGAGCAGAATCAGAATGATCAGGGCGAAGAGGTTCATGAAGATGTTCATGAAGAAAATTTCGAGAACCGTGAAGAGAATTTAGAGAATCAGAATAATCAGAATATTCAGAATGAAGAAAACAACGAAAACATTGAGCATCAGGAAGAACCGCCTCATGAGGAACTGGATAATCAGGTAGAACCGCCTCAGGAAGAACCGCCTCAGGAAGAAGAACTTCAGGTAGAGGAGTATGGTTTCCGTGCACGTTTGGATGAGGCATATAGGGCTCCGCAGGAACCGCCTCAGAATAATCAGAATCCGGAAGAACAGCCTCGGGAAGAAGAGGTTCATGAGGAACAGAATCAGCAGGAGCAGCCTCAGGAAGAACCGCCTCAGGAAGAACCGCCTCAGGTTGAGGAAGAGGATCCCAATCTGCTGAAAATTATTGATAAAAACAAGGTTGTGGAAGGCCACAACTGGGAACAGTTTGCTCAGAAATTCGAAGAAAAAGGCTGGGTAAATGCAAAGAACGATAATACCGTTCGTGCACTGTTCAACCTTTGCAGTGAAGGACAGCCGAATATCACGGAATGGGCAAAGATGGTATTAAAACGTGAACAGCCGCTGGAAACCATAGCGGAAGATTTTACCATTTCTTTCGCCAATACCGTTGAGGCTGATATTCTTGAAAAAGCCAAGAATCATCAAGATTTTCATTTTGAGGAAAACCAGAGAGAATCCGTTCTTCATTTCCAGAAGCTGACAAAGGATCAGTTTAACCGCACATACGATTTTAATGCGGATCATCCTGCTCCCCAGCCGGTAGTTCAGGAAGCAAATAACGAAGAGGATATTAATGAGAACAATAATAATCTCGAGGAAAACAACATCGAGGTAAACAACAACGTTGAAGTAAACAATAACGAGGAAATTCATAACGAAAATAACGAGGAAATCAACCACGAAAACAACGCGGAAGAGAATCTCGAAAACAATGAAATTCAGAACGAGAACAATGTAGTTAACAATCCTCAGGAAGAACAGAACCTTCAGAATCAGCAGAATCTTCAGAACCAGCAGGGTCGGCCTGAAGTACAGCAGGTACAGCCGGAAGTGCAGCAACCTCAGGTTCAGCCGGTGGTACGCCTCCGTCCCGTTCTCAGCAAAGGAGAACTCAACGTGAAGGCAGACGACGCGCTGAGGGAGATGGATATAAACACACTGTTCATGCGTGGCAGCGATGCATACAAGAACGCCAGAGAAGAATTCAGAAAGGTTAAGGCAAGATGGAACCAGGCTTTCCGGGAAAATCCGGACGGAAAGATTCCCGAAGCGGAAGCAAGAGCTTTAAGAAGCGATTTGATTAACGTTTATTATCTTACCGATGCCTATCTCGGAAGAAAGATGGAGGACGGAGATACCAGAGATAATGCCAAATTGCGTGTTCATGCCATGACGGACGGATTCAATGTAGTGGAAGAAATGATTTACGCAATGGACGTAAGACTTGAGGATATCGCAAAAGAACCCGCTCCCACATTTGACGTATTAAAGAACAAGGCGGCGGTTGCCAATAAAGAAATCGATGATGCCAAGTTATTTATGCGCGGCAGCGAGGAATATGAAAATGCTGCGAAGGCCTTCGAAAAAATGAATAAAAAATTCAGCGAGCTGGGAGAAAAGTATCAGGGTAAAGAAGATAAAATCACCGTTGCCGAGCTCGAAGAGCTGGATGCCCTTTTCGGAGATGCTTTATCGAAGGTGCAGGAGTATACCTCGCAGAAGCACGGAGAAACATTGAGTGACAATACCCATAAACGTACGGAAGCCATGAGTGATGCAAGTACCGTGCTTTTGGGAGCGAAGCGGAGAATCGAAGAACTCCGGGCTGCCAAAGAAGCGAAGCCGGCCAAGGAAATGGCGGAATTACAGGCAGATTCGTCCGTAGCGTATGTAGCGATTTTAAACGCGGAGCGTGATGTACATTTCGGAAGCGACGAATATAAGAATGCGAAGGAAGATTACAAGGCATACAGTGATCATCTGAAGGCCATTTCACAGGAAGGACATCAGATTTCCAGAAAAGAGCTGGATGATCTGGACCGTCTTGCTACCAAGAGTAACGAGTCCATTAATAAATACCTTGCAACCAAGAAGGGTGCCGATCTGGGTCCCAAGACACAGAAACGTGTGGATGCAATGCGTCAGGCTTCAGAGAATATTTTTGAAACAAAAAAGAGACATCATATTCTTCAGAATACCCGCGCTGCGGAAGTTTCCGCCGAGCCCAAGGTAAACTTAAGAACAAATGAATTCCAGGTGCTCAGGGAATTATCCGTTGCAAAGGACCATGTGAACGAAAACAGAGTATGGTTTGGTGGAAAAGATTATGATAAGGCACTGGAGTTATATCAGAAAGCGGTGAACAACGAAGTTCATCGTGATGCGGCAAGAGAGGAAAATCCTCCTTCGAGAAACGGACTGAATGTTCAGCTGGACGAACTGGTTACGGCACAGAATGCAACCATCGTCTATATCGAACGTAAGGAAAAAGAAATCAGAGACAGCAAGAAGCCGCTTGATTATAAGGGTCAGAAGCGTCTGGAGGAGATGCGTAACGCATATGACAGCCTCGGAAAGAGAATTGATATTGCAAAGTCCAAGCTGGAAACCTTAGATGCGAACGAAACCGCGGAATTTAACCGGAAAATAGATGCCATGGTGGAAGAAAAACGTGCTGCGATTCCCGGAAAGACCGGATTTGACAAGGTTCTGGCAATTACGGCTGCTGATGATGCGGATATGTTCAGAGGTCTGGCCGGAAAGAAAAACTTTGATGAGAGCGATATGGAAAAGTTCCGTTTAGCTGCCGCAAGTATGCTTCTGCATCAGAAATTCGAAAACAAAGAGATAAAAAGACCGGAGCCGGCTTCCGTTCTCGGATACGGAAAAATGGTTACGCAAGTGGCAAACTCCAGGGAATTCATGGCAATGTTCCCGAAGGGAAACATGACGCCGGCGGCAGCAAAGAGAATGCTTTGCCAGCCCGGAGTAGCGAATGCGATGAACACCAGGTTTAATGAAAATGTAAAGAAAGCCGCATCAAACAAGAGCAGGGAACTGGATGTTCTGAAAAAGCCCGCGAAAGAGGGCCCGGCAGCAGGACCTAAGTAAGGAGTGACAAGGCGGAACGTACATTTTACGGTAATTAAAAGAGATTAGTATTTCTGCCCGCGGATTCAACGGAAAATGTTGAACTGCGGGCAGATGTGGCTTATAATAATATATTGGTACAGAATGCAAACTTTGCAGGAAAAGGGGGTACCTATGCCCGGGCCGGAGAATAAGGACAATAAAAATCAACAGGAAGAAGTAAAAGTCAAAACCGCGATGAGCTCTGCGGATGATCTGGAAGACAATCCGGAAGACAGCGAAGCGGAACGCGAAAGAAAGAAAAGAGAGCGGCAACTGCGAGAGATGAAAAAGGCGCAGAATACCGCTTATTGGGTTGAGCTCACACGCCAGAGAGTGGAAGCGACTGAAAAAGAAACGCAGGAAAAGATTCAGGAGTTTCAGAAGAGTGTGGAAGAAACCCATAATATGATTTTCGGCGGGCAACCGGAGAAGGAATTTTATGAAAATCCGAATCAGCCGTATCAGGAGTATGATTACGGCATAGACGGACCGGATGAGTTTGCGCCGAAAAGACGCAGGAATTCGACGAAACCTGCGCAGAATAAGCCGGTGCAGAAAAAAACGGCACCCGAAGTCAAACCGGAGAATGTGCCCGAGCCGCAGCCTGAAACACCGCAGCCCGAGGAAGAGGCGCCGCCGGAAGAGGAAAGAATTTCTTTCAGGGAAGCCAAGATTGAAGTAAAAGAGAAAAACTTCATTCATGCGTGCAAGGAAATGCTTTCGATGCCGGCGAAAAAGGCGAAGAAGAATTCCGAGGAATACAAGAAAATCATCAGCTCGCTCGAAGAGGTGGATGCTATTTTGCGAAAGACCTTTGCATCGGTGGAAGAAGCAAAGGCTGCATATGTAAAAGGCGTAAAGAAGGTTTTAAACAATATCAACCGTTATCGTGTGCATAAGGCTGCCGTCGGAATCGATCCCGAGGATGTGGATACCGAGAAAATTGTTGCAATCGAGTGCGTGGACCAGTATCTGCGCATGCGCTACAAGGAATTCGTAAAGAAGAACTACGAGGATGAGATCGGTGCCGGAAAAGAACTCTTTGAAGTGAAGGTGGATTCCGAAAAAGAGGGCGAAGATTTACTCTTAGACAGAGGCTTGGGTATAATCGGCAACATGAGGCGCGAAATTGAGCATCTCAGGGAACAGCAGGGCGAAAATGTTCCGGAAGCGAATGATGTTCCCCGGGAAGAGGAGCCTGAAGAAGCACCTGAGGAAGAAATCCTTGAGGAAGATGCTCCTAAGGAAGAAGTACCCGAAGAGGTTCGAAGCTTTGTGAATCAGCTTTTTGAAGATACAGAGGACTTCCAACCTGTTGAAGAAGAAGCCTTGGAACAGGATGGCGAAGAACTCGGCGAAGAAAACGCGAAAGAGATTTTTCCGAATGAGGAACAGCCGGAAGAGGAAAAGGGCGAGGATTTTGTTCTCCGATTTAACGAGGATAATGTTAACAACGAGGACAACGCAGACAACGAGGACAACGCAGACAACGGGGACAACGCAGACAACGAGGAAGAAATGGAAAACCTGCGGATTGAGCCGGATGTGAATGCGGAGCACGAAGGACCGGAGGAGAATGCAGAACGGAAAGAGCCCGGAGAGAAACCGGAGGAAGGCTACCTTCTGGAGCAGTACCAGCCCGATGACAATGACGAGGCCGAAGAAAACCTTGCTCCAAGCGATTTGTTCCGCAGAAGGCTCACAAGGCATGTTGCCAATCAGGTAAAAGAGCGTGAGGAAAGAGAAGAGCAGGAACGCCGGAATACCATTCGCAGAGAGAACGAAAGGAAAAGCCGGGAAAGCAATAAAAACGAAACGGAAAGAAAACCCGAAATAAAGAATCCGGGTAAGGGGAATTTTTAAAAATGAAAGTAATTTGCGTAGACGACGAGAAACTGATTCTGGATCTGACCATGAGTATGCTTCGTTCCATCGACAAGGTGGATGAAGTGGAGGGCTTTACGGATGCCATGTCCGCTCTTGCGTATTTTGACAACGATACGGCGGATATCGCGATGCTGGATATCGATATGCCGGGAATGAACGGTATTTCGCTGGCGATGGCGATTAAGGACAAACGTCCGGATGTTACGATTATCTTCTTAACGGGCTACTCCGAGTACTCGGTGGAGGCGTTTGCGATTCACGCTTCCGGTTATGTAATGAAGCCCACCAATGTAAAACGCCTCGAAGAGGAAATCAATTTCGCACTGCTTCAGAGAAACGCGATTAACGAGGCGGTAGCCGGTATTGCGGAGAAGAAAGAGGTTCCGCATATTATGGTCAGAACCTTCGGAAACTTCGATGTGCTGGTGGACGGCGAAATCGTTTCCTTCAGCCGTTCCAAATCAAAGGAGCTTTTGGCATACCTGGTGGATCGTCAGGGCGGAAGCGTTACCCGTGCGGAAGCGTTTGCACTGCTTTGGGAGGACGGCATGTATGACAGGTCCATGCAGAAGCAGCTGGACGTAATCATCCGTGCATTGAAGTCCACCCTGGAGAAGTACGAAATCTCCGAAATACTGGAGCTTCAGCGCGGCTCCATGCGACTGGTGGTGGACAAGGTGGAATGTGACCTTTACCGTCTGCTGGCAGGAGACATAAGCGCAATCAATTCATACCGCGGCGAGTATATGAGCGCGTATGAGTGGGCAAGCCTGACGGAAGGCTATGTAACACGAAATTTAAGTGACTAAGCGGACGGAATCACCCGAATTGTTCCGACTGTGTGCGGGGAAATGAATTTTTTTGATTTTTTTTAAAAAAATTGCTTTTCGCTGGACATTTGTTGGACAACATATTGTATTATTACCCTAACCTTGTACAAAGGTTTGAAGTATGCCGTAAAAAATAGAAAAAAAACAAAAACTATGGTATACTAAATTGTTATGCTGTCCGGATGGTCCTTCGGACAGAGAAAGAATGGAGGAAAAAAAGATGAAGACCATGAACACCATCAAAGGAAAAATCGTTTTGGGCCTGATGCTGATCTGCCTTATGGTTGCATTTGTTCCCGCACTTCCCGCTTACGCAAGTAACGGACAGCAGCAACAGCAGCAGACACAGACCGCAGCGACTACGGACGAGTTCGCAAACATTACAGCACCCGTTGAGCAGTTAATTCGTAAGATTACCGCTCCCATGATGGGTATTGTCGGAGCGCTCGGTTCCGTATTCTGCATCATTCTCGGCGTTAAGTTCGCAAAGGCTGAAGAGCCTCAGGAACGTGAGAAAGCAAAAGCACATCTTAAGAATGCTATTATCGGTTTTGTTTTGATTTTCGTTCTGCTTCTTGTTCTGAACAGATCCATTGGGCCCCTTACCACTTGGGTTACCAATAACGCAAACAATACCGGACTTTAATTAGAATTTAAACTATCAGCTGTTGTCTGCCAGGCAGGGCGACCTGCCTGCGGACCGACAGACAATCATAGCTGAAGGAATGAAAAAACTGAATAGCGAAGCGAGATCTCTGAAATACAAGAGATCAGCAGATAAGAAGTAATAAGTAGTAAAACAGTAATACAAGGAATAAGGGATTGTTTCCCGGGACTGTACGTATGAAGGAAAGAAGAAAAGAAAATCGAAAACTGATCAGAGGAATTGCCCGCAGCGCGGTAGCGTTAATGGGGGCGGTTTTGCTTTTGTCCGTCACTGTTTTAGACGGCGGAAATACCTTCTTTTCCAGTGCGGCAGGACCGAAAATCAGTGCAGAGCCTACCGGAAGCGAGAAAAATATCACAACCGGTGCAACCATAAAACTGGTTTGCTGGGCTACCAACTCGTATTATGCAAAGCAGGCCGGAGTTAAAAATGCGGCTGATTTATACGAAAAAGACGGCTACGGTTTGCTTATGTGGGAAAACGGCGGCAATTACTACTATTCCGCTTACAATGAGTTCGACAGTAGCGGATTCCGCTGGATCGGCCGGAATATCGATACGAATCCGTATATTTCAACCGGAGATTCCTTTTATACCAGAGACTTTATCGGAGCACCGTATTTTCATTATGGCGGAAAAGACGGAGACAGCAAAACCAGCAAGTATAAAATCGAGTTCCAGAACAAGGATAACAAGCTGGAGGGTTATTACCTGTATTGTGACGGTGATGATATTTACAGACGAAAAAGCGGAGACAATTGGACAATCAGTGCACCTGTAATCGGATCGGCTACGTTCGGAAACTACAAAGTTTATTATAACAGAACTGCCTGGTATGATACCCAGCTCGTAATCAGAGGCAACAAAATCAGTTCCGTCGAGGATACCGGTGATCTCTTCAAAATTTATCGTGCATGGGAGCAGACCTTCGGCGCGATTTCCAATTACACAATCAGCAAAGGACAGGTTCAGAGAATCAACAACGATGTATATCAGCTGGACGGAACGAAGCTGGTGATTGAAGACGGTGCGGTATTGAATGTTTGCGGAAAATTCTTCTACAACGGCGAAATTGAGGTTCGCGGAACCCTGATTGTTCAGGACGGAGGAATAATGATTCCGTTCTCTCCGACAAAAGAGGCCGGAAAAATCACCTTAAAGGACGGCGGAACCATTATTGTTAAGCCGAATGCTAGACTTGTAGCCGGACTCGGAAAGGGTCAGCTGAATACCACCACAAACAGCCTGGTAAATGTTGAGAGCGGTAATATCATCAATTACGGCCTGGTGGATATCTGCAGAATCAAACTGGGCTCGGCCGCAACAATTGAAAACCACTCCGGCGGAAGAATGTTCTTAGGATACGGAATTTCGGGCGGTGTAGGTAAGTTCCAGAGTAACTATACTTCCTCAACATCTGCTTCAACCCTGGGTCTGAATTTAAATTACGGATCTGTCAATTCCACTGCGGGAGCTACGATAAAATGCTACAGCGGTTCCGGACTGACGGTCGGAAATTGCGGAAGCAGCGGACAGCCATGCACCGTTATGTCTTATGACAAAGACGGTATTGTATTCACGTCGGGATTTTTAAAGAACAATTATTAAGCTATAAAAATCAAAAGATCATCGGAAGAGGATTTCGGGAATATGTTTTCAAAGATATTGGATAGAATTAAAGATACGAAACCGGGGTTTATCGTACTCTACCTTGCGGCAGGTGTTCTCATCGCCGGAATTCTCGGAGTATGTGCCAAAGCAATCTACCAGAATATTTCCGGAATCATAGCGGGCAAGCCGTTTGTGTTTGACTTTAAGATGCTGCTTGAACCGTCTACATGGGTTGCCGGCGGAATCTTCCTCTTTATCGTACTGCTTCTTTTCTTTATTACCGACTACAAACTTTTAAGCCCGGGTTCCTACAAGGAAAAGCAGGGTGTGAGAGCGCGTACCGAGGGTGCACTTGAAAACAGCCGTTTCTTAACGGACGCGGAAAGAGACAAATATTTCCCGGGATACACCTATCAGCAGCTCGCCACCTGTAAAAAGGACGGAATTCCCGTCAGAGCACTGGTAGATAAAAAAGGAACCTTCAAAATTAATTTCTTATCCGGAGCGCATTCACTGATTATCGGTGCTACCGGTTCCGGTAAAACAACAACCTTCATCAACCCGATGATTCAGCTGCTCGGTGCAACAGCCGCCGGAAGCAGTATGATTATGACGGACCCTAAGGGAGAACTTTTTTCACTGCACTCCAAGTTTTTAAAAGAGCGCGGTTATAAAGTGCTCCTTCTTGACTTAAGAGATACCTATTCCTCCAGCCGCTGGAATCCGTTAGGCGGCATTTATGACATGTATCAGGAATATCTCGAAGCGGGCAAGGATATCAAAGCTCATCGCGATAATATGGCGGATTACCCGGATTTAAACCAGGTTGACGGTCTGGCGAAAACCGGTGAGGCTTGGGTGGAATGGAGAGGCAGAGCATATGCCGACATTTCCCACTGCCAGGATGATATTTCCGTAGCAAAGCAGAAGGTCTTCGATGAAATGTACGAAGACTTAAACGACCTGATTTCCGTTATCTGCCCCATTGAAAACGAAAAAGATCCGGTTTGGGAGAAAGGTGCAAGATCCATTATCATGGCTACCTGCCTTGCGATGCTGGAAGACAGCGCGGATCCCGAACTCGGTATGGATAAAGATAAATTCAATTTCTTCAACTTAACGAAGATATTGACCAACTCGGAAAATGAGTTTGCGGCCCTGAAGGAATACTTCGAAGGAAGAGATGCATTATCCCAGGCGGTGACCCTTTCAAGACAGGTTCTTTCCGCAGCGGATACCACATTATCCTCCTATATGTCGATTACCTTCGACAAACTGAATATGTTTAACGACCGCGGTATCTGCGGTCTGACTTCCGCGACTGATATTCATGCGGAACAGTTTGCGTTCGAACCAACGGCATTGTTCTTAAAGATTCCTGACGAAAAAGATACCCGTCACGGTCTGGCAGCGGTATTTATCCTCTGTATGTACAAGGCCCTCATCAAGGTAGCTTCCTCAAGAGAAGACCTGTCCCTTCCGAGAAACGTATATTTCATCCTCGATGAGTTCGGTAATATGCCGAAGATTGAGAAATTCGATAAGATGATTACCGTAGGTCGTTCCCGTAAGATCTGGTTCAACATGGTCGTACAGAGTTACTCCCAGTTAAATAACGTATACGGCGAACAGGTTGCGGACATTGTAAAGAGTAACTGCGGTATGAAGATGTTCATCGGTTCCAACGATATCGGAACCTGTAAGGAGTTCTCGGAGCTCTGCGGTAACATGACCGTTAAGACCTCGAGTACATCCGCTTCCATGAATGCCAAGGAAGGTGATTTCTCCGTATCCAGTCAGACGCAGGTTCGTCCCCTTATTTATCCTTCCGAACTGCAGAAGCTCAACAATAAGGAGTCGACCGGTAATGCAATTATCGTAACCTTCGGTAATTATCCGCTTATGACGAAATACACACCCAGTTACCTTTGCCAGTATTACAAATTCGGTACAATGGACATGGGAGAACTCAGAAATCATATGTTCCGTGCCGATGAAGTATTTTATGATATCCAGAAACGTAACGAAACTATTTTGGGCACCTCGGAGGCAGAATGATTTCAAGAACAATGAAAAAATGGATAGCGGTCGGCATGGCAGGCGTACTGCTTACCTTTATTGCACCCTGGAACCTGCTTAATGCGAAGGCGGACGGCGGAAGATTGGACCCTTTTACGGGAGAGCCCATTGGAACCATCATAACTCCATACGGAGAGGTTACGGATCAGAACAGAAAAATGCTCTCTTCCACCATGTATTATGATTACAGCTACGGCAAATTTGTCTATCCGGTCGGAAGCAACGGAGCAAATGAAATCACTTCCAACGTAGCGGATGGAATGGTTGTAAATTCGGCCGTTGAAATCAATGTTCCCACGGATGTGTCGGTTGTTCTGTACCGCAACGGAAATGAAGAAGAATTTACCGGAGCAGCTTTAAGAACTTCAGGGGAATATACCCTCAGATACCATGACGGAGGCGATCTGAAGACGGCATTTTCCTTTACGATTATCGGAAGTGCAACGGGTATGATTTCCGGATATACAATGCCTTCCGGATTCCGGATTAAAAAGGTTTATCATGATCAGGAGGAGGGAGATTTCAGCGCAAGCTACGTTTCCCTGCAGGAAGAGGGACTTTATACCATCGAATATGAATGCGAGAAAACAGGAATTTCCTACAGCCTCATGGTTCGTATCGATCATACTCCGCCCGAAATTACCATGGCCGGTGTCAAGGCTGACGGAAAGGCACGCGGTCCGGTTACGATTACCGGACTTACGGCCACAGACAAGATTTATATTACGAAGGACGGAGAGAATTTTAAGTATACTTCTTCAAAACTTACCCAGAGCGGTCGCTATCATATAGTAGTTGCCGATGATGCGGATAATTCGGTGGAATTCGATTTCACCATTCTGATTTACATCGATACCAGCGGTATCATATTTTTGGTTATTGTAGTGGCGGTAATAGCAACGGTTGTTACTTTTATCGTTATGAAACGGAAAAACTTAAGGGTTCGGTAATTACCGGAGGAAAAATATGCAGTATTTATTCTATTCGCTCAATTCCATAACGGCATTCGGTCTGGACGATATTACCAGCTTCCTTTCCGATAATGTAATCGGCAGTGTTACCGATTCCATCGGACAGCTGATTCTTTACAATATCGTTTACAGAATTCTGTATTATATTGCCATTGCATTCTGCAAGCTGATTTATATTCTGGATATGCTGACGGAAGCATTTACGGGATCCAGAAAAGTCTGGTTTGACGGAGATACGAAGTTTCTGATAAATATTTTCTTCCAGAATCACGCGGTAACCAATATTTACTGGGCAATGGCACTTTTAGGTGTTATCTTTGCCTTTGCGTTTGCGGTTATTGCGGTAATCCGCAGAATCTTTGACTTAAGAGACAAGGATCAGAGAAGCTTAGGACAGATTCTCGGAGATCTCGGAAAGACCCTGCTTCTGATTCTCAGTATGAATATTATAATCATTATCGTGCTCAACACCACCAATGTACTGATGCAGCAGATTGATTATATTTTCTCGAATGCGGATATTCTGGATAAGCCAAGAGAAATCTACTTTACCGAGGAACAATATGCGGCGATGGGACGCTGTCTGAATACCCTGGGTAATTATTCGCTGAATCCGTCCGCGGACAGCCGTTACAATATAAACGCCTGCTTTAATGAAATGCGAGGAGATCTGGATTTCCTGAAAAGACAGGGCGTATTCGATTTTTACTATGATACTACGGAGAACGGAACAAATCTGACCGTGCCGACCTGGCAGTCCGTTCTGCAGAAAATCGCCAATTCGGCGGACCTGCAAAAAGATCTTAAGATGGACAGCTTTAATGAAAGTACCTACAATGCGGTAAAGGACGGCATGAAGGAGCTTCAGAATAACCAGAACTTAAGACCTTTATCCTACTATAAGAGAAGCTATACGGCGAAGAACGAACACATTCCTCTGGACCGCTATATTTTCCTTGTTTGTACCTATCAGGCGGCAAAGAACGAAGCTTATAACCAGAATCCGGAATTGTCTGACCCGATCAGAGGACCGTACTATTACGGAGACAAGAGTATTTACGACCTGAAGCAGGTAAACGAAGACTTCGATATCGCGGTTGGTGCATTCAATTACCTGATTATGTACTTCTTAGGCTGTGTTCTGGTTTGGGACCTTGCCGTAATCGTAATGACCTGCGTTACCAGAATTTTCAATATGCTGATGCTGTACCTGATTTCCCCGCTTGTCTTCGCAGTGGAACCTCTCGATGACGGTGCAAAGAGAAAGCAGTGGGTAACCGCATTCCTGGTACAGTCGCTGGGTATCTTCGGTACGATTGTCGCAATGAGAGTTTTGATGATTTTCATTCCGATTATTATGAGCCCGCAGCTGACGATTTTTAAGGGCGACGGCATAGGATACGCCCTTCTGGATGTTGCGGCAAAAGTAATCTTAATCTACGGCGGATTTGAAGCCGTAAAGAAAGCAAACGGAATCATTACCGGTATCTTAGCCGACAGTGCAGGATGGCAGTCCATTCAGGCCGGCGATATGTCTTCCTTCGGTGAAAGAAGCCAGGCACTGTTCAAGAGCTTTGTAAAGCACCCCATCGCTACGACCGGTTCCACGTTGACCAATGTTACGGGTATTAAAGCTTTCAGTAAATATACCGGCGGTGACAAGAACAACAGCATTCCGGACAGCCAGCGCAGATAAAAATTGGATGAAATGATGATCATAGGGGCAGTAAACATTGCCCCTGACATCGCGTAAAAGCGGAAATATAAAAAAGACACAAAAAGAGAGTTAAACTTATGAGATTAATTCCGGGTAAGACAAAAGTACAAATCGAACTCTTTAAGGGTGTTTCCTTATGGGATATTCTGGTGGGAGCCATTGCCATGGTTCTTGCGATACTTGTTATTATTTCGTCCCTGCCCGGAAAAATCGTTATTTTAAGTATTGTATTATTCTTCGCATTCCTCTTAATCATGCGTCTGGATGAACAGCCTAACTACGTAATGCTGCTCCATATGTTCCAGCATTACGGATTAAAGAGAAAATACCGCAAGGTATATTCCGACGAAATGCTGAAGAAGAAAGCAAAAAACGAACTCGTGGATGAATATCTCGAAGACGTCCGCAGAAAGAACGAAGAAGAGGAAGAGGAATACGAATACGAGGAAGAATCTTCCGAAGAAGCCGCAGAAGAAGAGGATGATACCAGTTACGATAATTACAACGGATATTCCTATTCCAACAGCTATGCTCCTTCCGAGGCAGAATATACGGATGAGGATTTAAGATATCATGACGATACCTCCGAACTGAGAACAAGCTCCTACAGTGACGAGTACTACTCCGATGACGAATCGACCGGTACGGTCAAACTTGAAGCGAAGCAGATTAAAATCAAAGAAAAGAGTACGATTAACATTAAGGGAGCAAAGCCTGCAAAAGAAGAACCCGAAGATGAGGGCAGCGATGAAGAACCTGCGGAAGCAAAGCTTTCCTTATCCGAACTGAGAAAGCAGGATGCAAAGCTTCGCAAGGAAGAAGATAAGATTTTAAGAAGCAGCAAGTATACCAAGGAAGATAAGGATGCCGTATGGCTTGCCCGGGCGAACAGAAGCGCCGCCATCAAACAGGCGAAACTGGAAGCCAAGAGCGAGGCAACCGAGGGTGCGTTCCAGCCGGAATTCATGGATCAGATTATGGCTTTTACCGGAATTAAGGACGGCTATATCGAGTACGGCGGAAAGTATTTCGGAACCGTAATCGAAGTCGATCCGGTAGAATTCCGTTTTTTCAGCGAACACAGAAGAAAGAACTCCATCGAAGGCGGACTGGGAAGAGTATTAAGAGGTGTTCATGTCGGCTTTTCCGCAAATATCATTAAGATTGAACGTCCGGTTATTTACGATAATTATCTCGCAAAAGAAGAGGCAAAGCTTGATGATATCCGTAAGTCCTTCGAAAGCGGTGTTATGAATGAAGAAGAATTCAAGGCCCGCGTGTCAATCGTAAAAGACCGTATCGATGATCTGAGGGATATGTGCTTTGAAAATAAGGTTGTAACGCCCTTCTATTACATTGCGCTTTTCGAAAGCGACAAAAAACAGCTGGATATTATGACCGCTTCCGCACTGGATTCCTTAATCAGCGGCGAATTAAAGGTCAGAAAGCTGGAAAATGACAAGGAACTTGCCATTTTCCTGAAATATACCAACGCCATCGATTTTGATGAAAGAGAAGTCGATGAAATCAGTCCCGAGGACTATGCACAGTGGGCAATGCCGGATACGGTGAATTTCAAATTCCGTACCACGGAAGTCAACGGAATCATTACCCACAATATGAGAGTCGTAAACTATCCCACGATGGTCGGAGACGCTTACCTTGCAGGCGTTTTATCCCAGCCTGGTATTAAGGTTGTAATCAAGTGCTCGCCCATGGACCGTGGAAAAGCGGTTCGTACCATCGACCGTTCCTTACAGGAGCTGCGTGGACAGTACAATGCTACCGGCGTTGACTCCAAGCGTATCGAACTCGAAACACATATCGCTTCCTTAAGTGAACTGCTTGCCACACTGCAGAGCGAAGGCGAAGAGCTGATGGAATGCAATATTTACGTTACCGCATATGACTGGCAGCTGACCAAAACTTCCGGAACCGTTTTGAATCCTCCGAAAAAATCGATTCTTCCGCTGATTTCCGCGATGAAGAAAAATGTCAGAAGAAGCTTCCAGGAAGCGAATTTCCGCTTAAATAACATGGAATTCGAGCAGATTCAGGCATTTATCGCTTCCCAGGTTTCCGCATATGACCCGAAGGAGAAGGAAGGACGTGGTATTCCCACCAACTCCATCGCAGCAGGATTCCCCTGGGTTTATGCACATATTTCCGATGAAGGCGGATTTAAGCTCGGTGTCAGCGAAGGCGTTCCCGTATTTATCAACTTCTTCCGAAGAGATAATGAACGCGTCAACTCCAACATGGTAGTAATCGGTAAGTCCGGTTCCGGTAAATCTTATGCCACCAAGAGTCTTCTTGCGAATCTTGCGGCAGAAGATGCAAAGATTTTCATTCTCGACCCCGAGAACGAGTATTCCGAACTTGCCCATAACTTAAACGGTAAAATCATCAACGTGGCAAATGCACAATTCGGACGTATGAATCCGTTCCACATTATTACCGCTCTTGACGATGACGAAGCGGGCGGCGGCGTGGCAACCGGAAGCTTTGCTACCCATTTGCAGTTCTTAGAGGAGTTCTACCGTCAGATTCTGCCGGATATCGACAAGGACGCACTGGAGTACTTAAATACCTTAACCGAGAGACTTTATACCAACCGCGGTATTACTCCCGAAACCGATCTGGCTTCGCTTACACCGGATGATTATCCGATTTTCGACGATTTGTACGATGCAGTTCTTTCCGAGTTTGAAAGAACCGACAACGAATATATCAGATCACTGCTCAGAACGCTGATTAACTATGTATCCAAGTTCTCCACCGGCGGACGTAACGCAAACATCTGGAACGGACCTTCCACGGTTACTACCGATGAGAACTTTACCGTTTTTAACTTCCAGTCCATGCTTTCGAACCGCAACACTACCATCGCAAATGCGCAGATGCTGCTGGTTCTTAAGTACATCGACAACGAAATTATTAAGAACAGAGATTATAACAAGAAATATAAACTGAACCGTAAAGTCGTGGTAGTAATCGACGAGGCCCATGTATTCATCGATGAAAAATACCCAATCGCACTTGACTTCATGTTCCAGCTGGCAAAGCGTATCCGTAAGTATAACGGTATGCAGATCGTTATTACGCAGAACATCAAGGACTTTGTAGGTAGTGAGGAAATCGCACGTAAGTCGACCGCTATCATCAATGCCTGCCAGTACAGCTTCATTTTCGCACTGGCACCCAACGATATTCAGGACCTTTGCAAACTGTATGAGAAGGCCGGCGGAATTAACGAAAATGAGCAGGAGCAGATTACACAGGCTCCCAGAGGACAGGCCTTCACCATTATGAGTCCGACCAGCCGTTCCACTTTCAAGGTGGAAGTACCCAAGGATATGGTGGATATGTTCCAGAATGAAGATTATCACAGCACCCGTTTCGGCGAGGACGGAGAGAACTGGGACGATTTCGTGGGCGTCAGCCGCGAACTCTATGAAGAGAACTTCCGTGAAAACAAACGTGCCGAAGAAGTTATGGTACAGTTCGGACAGGAAGAAGCCAAGAAGAGAGTTATTTTCGAGGAAATCGGCGAAGAAGAAGCGCCTGAAGTATTTGATATCGGAACCAAGGGAAGAACCGACGGAAGATACAGTATCGACTTTGAGGAAGAAGAATTTGTTCCTTCGCATTCTTCCGGAAAGGTTTCCTTCGAGGAAGAAAGCTTCGGCAGCAGCGGAGTTACCTTCGAAGAAGAGACCGAAGATCTTTCGTATTCCAACTACGGAAAGCAGCAGACTTATGAGGCACCCCGGGCAGCTTATACGGCACCTGCACCTCAGTATACGGCACCTGCACCTCAGTATACAGCACCTGCGGCACCGCTTCCTCCTCCGGGCGGAGTTACCGTTACCGCTTCGGATTACAATACCATGATTGAGGAAATCCGTGCTCAGGCAATGAAGAATAT
>Ga0247611_10002871_pt1 | contig 26693 bp, 24 predicted proteins | sample 177DNAGHGhighgp2_FD_192422 | JGI IMG/M metagenome (GOLD analysis project Ga0247611, IMG submission 192422) | Sheep rumen microbial communities from Palmerston North, Manawatu-Wanganui, New Zealand - 1770 DNA GHGhigh gp2 | ecosystem: Host-associated > Mammals > Digestive system > Stomach > Rumen... | reverse complement strand
CTGCACAACGGCACACCTCGTCGAAACAGAGATGTACGGGAGCAACTTTGATGCTGGTAATGTTCATGGAGACCTGGGCGATGCCATAGTCCTCGATGTACCAGCCAATAGCCTTGGTGCCTTTCAGGGTACCGGGAATCATAATGGTATTGCCTTTCTCGTCCTTCATTATCTTGCCGCTGGGTTTGCCACCTTCGCGCTGAGGACGGCCTTTTTCGCGGACATCGAAGGCCACGGCATTGGCACGGCGGGTGCTGGTAGTGTTAAGGTTGTAGTTGATGGCAACGAGGAAGTCGCGAGCTCCAACCTGAGTGGCGCCAGTCTGTGCCACATGGTCGTTCCACTCGTTGGGACCAAAATCAGGCTTCCACTCTTCACTGCCGAGACGGCTGCTAAGGCTCTCGTACTCGCCGGTACGGCAGTATGCCAGATTGCGACGCTTGGGTTGGAAAGCGGCGTTCTCGTAGCAGTAGATGGGGATGTTGAGCTCCTCGCCCAAGCGTTTGCCTAATTTGTGAGCATATTCCACCACCTCGTCCATAGAGATGTTGCTGACGGGGATAAGCGGGCAGACGTCGGTAGCACCTTGGCGGGGATGAGCGCCATGGTGGTTGCGCATATCGATAAGTTCGGCTGCTTTCTGTACAACACGGAAGGCGGCCTCGCATGCCTGCTCGGGTTCGCCCACGAAAGTGATGACAGTGCGGTTGGTGGTCTGGCCGGGATCCACGTCAAGGAGTTTTACTCCTTCTACTTTTTCAATCTCGGCTGTCACCTGGTTAATGATATTCATGTCGCGTCCCTCGCTGATATTGGGAACGCACTCGATAAGTTGTTTCATGATGTTTATTGTGTTTAGTTTATATACAACTTTGTTTCAACCTGTTGCCAAACATACAATCAGTATGAATGTAGTGCAAAGATACGAAAACTTTTTAAATCTGCGATTGTACTATGGGGATAAAAAAAGAGTCGCCATAAAGACGACTCTTAATGATATGAAAAAGAAAGGAATGCAATTACCAGAGCTGAGCACGGAGTTCAGGAGCGAGGTACATGGCGCAACCGGGCTGGATGCCGAAAGCTTCGAGGAACTCGGTGATATGCGGTAAAGTGGCGTTCACACGGTTCTCGGCCAGACTGTGAACATCGGCAGCCGTAAGCTGCAGTTTAGCCTCCTCGCGGATGTTGCTTGCCCATACACCGGCATAGGCGAGGAAGAATCGCTGGGCGGGGGTGAAACCATCCATTTCCTTGTCGTTGACTTGGCGCTTGGCAAGCGCATTCTGCATGGCTTGATAGCTGATGTGCAGACCACCGTTGTCGGCGATGTTCTCACCAAGAGTGAGCTGGCCATTGGCATAGGTAAGAGGATTGTCACTGACTTTAACCTTGTTGAACCAATCGACAAGCACCTGGGCGTTGGCCTTGAAGCGGACGGTATCCTCGTCCTCCCACCAGTCGTTCAGGTTGCCGTCCTTATCATAGTGACGACCTTGGTCGTCGAAGCCATGGGTCATCTCATGTCCAATGACAACACCGATAGCACCATAGTTGAAAGCATCGTCGGCATTCATGTCGAAGAAGGGTTTCTGCAGAATACCGGCCGGGAAGCAAATCTCGTTGGTGGTGGGGTTATAGTAAGCGTTAACCGTCTGGGGAGTCATGCCCCACTCGGTCTTGTCGACGGGCTTGTCAATCTTGGACACCATGTAGGCAATGTCGAACTGATTGCTCCGGATCACATTGGCGAAGTAGCTGTCCTTCTTGATTTCAAGACCGCTGTAGTCTCTCCACTTGTCGGGATAACCTACTTTTACCATGATTGTGGAGAGTTTCTCGATAGCGCGCTTTTTCGTATTCTCACTCATCCATTTTGCATCATGGATACGCATTGCAAAAGCCTCTTTCAGGTTGTTGACCATCTCGACCATGCGGTGCTTGGCTTCCGGGGGGAAGAAACGGGCCACATAGAGTTCACCCAGTGCTTCGCCCATGGCACCATCAACAGTACTGGTGACGCGTTTCCAACGGGGACGCAGCTGCTCAGCACCACTCAGGGTGCGACCGTAGAAGTCGAAATTGGTGTTGACGAAGTTACTGCTCAGATAAGGTGCAGCAGTGTTGATGACATTCCAGGCATAATAGGCCTTAACGGCATCAAGGCTTTTGGGCTCATTCAGCACCTTGCCCACCTCGCTGAAGTATTCGGGCTGGCACATGTTGAAACTGGTGAGCTTGGGAAGACCGATCTCAGAGAAATAGGTCTTGAGGTCGATGCCAGCGGCACGCACGGCTGCTGTGTCGAAGTTCATCTTGTTGAAAGTCTTGAAGGGGTCACGGTTTTCCTCGTTGGAGTATTGGGACTTGGCCAAACGGGTTTCAAGGTCCATAACCATTTTGGCGAGCTGGGCAGGGGTCTTGCCACTGATTTTGTCATAACCTGCATTGGCAAATTGGGCTTCCATCAAGGCGATATAAGCCTTGCGCAGCTCAGGTTCGCGGCCCTTGCTTTCCAAGTAGTAGTCACGCTCACCCATGCCTATGCCGGACTGGTAGAGCCAAGCGATGCACTGGTTGGCATCGTTGGCATCAGCCTCGTTGAAGAGGGCGAAGAATGGATTGATGCCTATACCGTGCAAACGGCGCATCTCGGGCTGAAGTTCATCAACGCTCTTGATGGCGGCAATTTCGTTCAAGTAAGGCATGATGGGTTCAGCGCCCTGTTTCTCGATAGTGGCAGTGTCCATACCCACAGAATAGAGAGTGGCAATCTTGTCGCCATAGCTGCCGGGGTCGTTCTTGGTATTGACGAGCGAATCAATAAGGGTGCGCAACTGCTCCTGATTGGTCTCGGCCAACACATCGAAAGAGCCGTAACGGCTGTGTTCAGCATCCAGAGGATGAGCTTTCAGCCATCCACCGCAAGCGTAGTGATAGAAATCCTCGGCAGGGTTAACTGTCGTGTCCAGGTTGTCCAGATTGACACCCGAGGTCAACTCGGTACCCTTGTTACAAGCTGTAACAGCAAAGAGCGATAGTGTCATGATTGTTAATACTGTTTTCTTCATTATTTTATATGAATTATAAATTAATCTTGTTCTATTTTCTGTGCGGATATGCACAATCCCTGTCCCATGGCACATGCCAATTCAATAGGTAATTGTACTATAGACACATAGTAGAGTAATATATCCAAAATTCAAGATGCAAAAATACATCTTTTTTTTCGATTATCAATAAAAAACATATCTATCCATTGTTGTCTGGTATCTTTCACATCAAATACTGATTGTTCAAATCAAGTAAAATAATTATCTTTGCAACATCAACTCTAATAATATGGCACAAGATAATAAAAACGACAACAGCAAGTTCATCATCCGTTCATTCGTCAAGCGATTGGATAAATTCGGTATTAAGACCCACAAAAAAATGCTTAACGACGCCTTCATCGGAGCTGATTTCTCCGATAGTGCAGTACGATGGATGCGTTTTGGCATAGGTTTCTTTTCCGACATCATCCTCTCGTTCAAGTCATCAGTTCATCTTGACAACTACAAAGGGAACAACCGGATTGTCAATGCCTACAAGGATGCCATCAACAACTTTCATCTGCACACCGACCGCAAGAGATACATTATGGCAGGTGTCGACCTCCATACGATAGGCGATTTCTATTCCCACACCAACTATATCGACCTCTACAGCCTCTATTCCCGTGAAAGAGGTCTCCCGATTGAAAAAAATGCCATTCCAGAGTTTTCCAAGATGATGGACCAGCAAGACTTCCTCCAGTTCGCCGATGCACAAGGCGGATTGCGTGCTGGCACTTATGGAGTCATCAGCGACTTGATTGAAAAAATATTCAAAACCAAGCCCAAGGAGGGTTCCCACACCCTTATGAATCTTGATTCAAATAAATCCATCAACGGGGGTAAGCCTTATGCCCCTGGTGCCTCTTTCACCAAACATGAAGCCAGTGTAGCCGTAGCCACAACCGAATGCTGTAACCTGCTGCAGCGGTTTCTGTGATAGTCACCTGAAGCACCCCTTGTACTTCATTAGGGTACTTCATGTATCATCTCTGTTTGCGAGAGAGACAGCGAAATTCTCTGTGTGCTTTTCTCAACAACCTCATAAAACGTCTGTCGGCATGCAGTCGGGCTATGGCTGCACTGGCGGCCAGTCGTCCGGCATCCACGTCGCTCTGCCAGTGATAGCCCGCTATCACACGGCTCTCGCCATACATATACCCTCGCGCCAGAATGGTGTCTGCCCTGTCGGGATTTAATTCTGTCAGTATTAGTGCCGCGCTCCAACCCTCGATCGTATGCCCCGAAGGATACGAACCGTTGTTTCGCAACTCCTCCTCGTCCTGTGGGTAGATGGTAGGCTCCCCATAATAGACGTATGGACGTGTTCGCTTATAGAAATCTTTAGGCAGTTTCCCCACCATGTCCGCCGAAATAAGTGCCACATACAACAAACGGAATATCGCAGGAGTTGCCTCCTTCGAGATAGTCATACCAAAAGGCTCGCTAAACTCACGGCAGATACACTCAATGCTCCAGTCTGCATCCCTCACGGCAATGGACAGCCGTGCCGAGTCCAACCGCTGCTCTTTGCCCCAGCGGTATTGCGACTGGTCGTATGCAAAAGCATCCGAAGCCTTGTCGGGTGGCGGAGGTAGGAAACGCACAGGATTGGGCATCTGCTGAGGTGTAAGCAAAGGCTGGGGTTCCTGCGAATGGGCAATTAGAGCCACCGCCAGCGATAGGATGAGAAACAGGGAACTTTTCATTGTTTTTATTATTATTCGTATTACAAATAACGTTTCCGCTCAGCTCCTTCTACGCAGGCGTAAAGCTCGATATACTCCTTGGCAGGGCTGGAGTTGATTTTGGGAAGCAGAACCTCTTCTATCTGAAAGAGACCAACCTCAGCTGACATCTGGACGACAATCTGGATGGGACGGTCATTGCCTTTCTGAATCAGCACACGGTCGATAGAGTTGGCTGAATATTTATGGATGTCACCCATCTTAGGGGCAGAGTGTATCTCTATGGGCACACGTGCGCGGCCTTTGGTCATATCGCAGCCATCCGCTATCAGAACGATGCCAGCCTCAATAGAATGAATCTTGCGGGTACCCATGTGGCCGAGAATACCCTCCATGGCTGTAGAGCGGATGATGACACGACGCATCAAATCGCGTTCGTCAGGCAGGTTTTTCAGCAGAATGTTATCTATAATGTTGTAGGCAAGGATGCCAGAGTAGAGTTCATGGTCTTGACGACCGATAGTCATACCAAAGTCGTGACAGAACGAGGCAAGGACGACGGCTGTGACGCTATCGTCGAACGTGCCCACTTGCTCTTTCTGGAGACTGGTGGGGATGCCGGCGGTGTACAGCAGTTTGAGCATTCGCAAAGCATTATGGCAAACCGTACGCATGTGTACTGGACCGTGATCGTTAAAGTTGAGTCGGGTGATGGACACCTTGTTGGCATAGTCCTGCACGGCTTGGATTTCCTTGTTGTTGATGAGGTCGTGGATGACATGCAACGGAAGGTTGTCCTCTTCTGGGGTGATGTCAATAAGTTCCTGCGTTAAACGCATCAACCACTGCTCGACAGTTATTTCTTTAGGTGATTTCATACTGCAAAAATACACAATTATTATCACATCGTGAAAAAAAACTGAAAGAAAGACATTCTCTTTTTTACAGTAATCAAAATAAAGCATCACAACCATGTCGCAACCAGCCCAGAATAACAATATGCAAAAAAAGAAAGAGAGTACCCGTTTGGATACTCTCTTTTTGAATATCGCTCTCCGTGAGCACGCGGTTAGTACATTCCGCCCATTCCGGGATTAGCGGGCATTGGGGATTCGGGTTCCTTTATATCGCACATCACGCACTCGGTGGTCAGCAGCATACCTGCAATGGAAGCGGCGTTGTAAATTATATCAACAAAAAGCCACACTAAGACGACGCAGGTCTAAGATATTTTTATGTTAGGGTCGAGTACCCTCAGTGATTCTTAAACAAACCTTTGATTTTTTCAATGATAGATTTGGAGTTGGATGTTTTTTTGTTTTCTGAAGGTGTTAAATTGTCTGTACAGATCTGTGGCGCAGAGGATGCTTCGAGTTTCAATATCCGAGATTTTATAGAACCTTCATTGCGACCGAATTTTTCCATCATCTCGTTGATGCTTACACCATCTCGATGCATCTGCATAAGTGCACTGTCATCCTCAGTAGTCCATTTGGAATATGCGTTTGCATGCAATTGTTTTTGAATATACATATAGGATTTCACGACAGTCTCTCGTTTGCAATATCGCACACGCATGATGTCATCGGTACCTCCTTTGCAGAGTGTCAATATTTGAAGGTCGGCAAGTTCAACGTTCTCGCCGACACCAATCTCGCTATCGGGTGTCAAAGGAAAATAGCATTGTCCACCTGCTTTCATGTAGAAACACACCGAATTCCCATTTTGATTTGCAACAACAACTGCATTCCGCACTGCCTCTGTCTCTTCATATGTAAAAGAACGTTCTTCTTTTACAATCCACCCGCTTTGTGTCGATTTAAGAATTGTTTTTTCTTCTGCTATCGATTGTTGAATATTGTAGAATACAGTAGCTATTAATTTGTGATGCCATCCTCCATAATCAAGCCCTAACGATAATGTCAAAAAGATGTTTTCAGCATTCTGCAATATGCATGGATTTGTCCGATAGGCATCAAGAAATACAGGGTCTGTTACTGGAAAATCGTATGAAACACCACAATGGATTATTTTCATGCGAATCTTTGGCTTATCCCAATTATTATCAGTATATATACTGACGTTCTCTGGACGAATAAGCATCAAAGAATATGCGTCAGGAAAGGGTATATCTGACGGAATTGCCTTTCCGTGATTGAAAAAAATATTGTCATGAACACAATCGACAAATTTGGAAAGTAAATCTACCGAAGGTTTGATTTGTCCGCATACCACCATATTGTAATAATAAAAGTCTTCAATATGTATTTCTTTGGGGCATGGGGTTACATCTAAAAGTTTGACGATTGAAAAGTATTTGATTTTGGATGCTAAATTGTTGGGGATTTCTCCATAAGCCGTATGTGCAATGGGTCTAATCCATTTAGGAGATCCATTCTCATTGTGTAATATGGACCAATCATTTGGAGAATTGTATAATACCTCGATTCCTGCAATGCACCTACCGCCTCGTTTGTACGAATTGGCAAGACAGATGAAGTACTTATCCATAGTTAAATTAAGTGGATTATTGTAAGATCCTCTTTGCTGTGTTTTTGCATATATTCTGCCAAAAGTCTTCGATGGCAATTCTCAGGAGTGTCCTCGCTACAGAGGAAACTGGCACCGTCGAATTTCTTTATTCCGTACTTCTGGAGAATATTCCTCTCTGTGAGCATTTTCGTATATATCTTCTCATATTCAATCCATGACACTTCGTTTTTATGCCATTTATCAAGCAATTCCTTCGTAGGAGCAAAATCGACAATATGAGTGTAAGGAATATGGCATATTTCTTTTGCGAAAAATGCGAGATCGCTGCCTTTGGCAAAACCTGCCAACTGGCTACTATTACTTATTCTAACATCCACCAACTGTTTTACATTGTTGTTCCGAAGTAAATTAAAAAACTTCTCCGCACTCTTTTTAGTAAATCCAATAGTATAAAGGGTAATCATGGTTAGTCAATTTCTATCAACTCATTTTGTGGTTTATATCCAATTTCTTTGTTTTTCAACCGGTATGCATCTTTCCTTTGGTCCTCTTCTGTGTATGAGCCAAACATCATGTCGACTTCTGGCAGGTGATATTTCTTTGAATGCATATATGTTTTAATCATCACCTTTTCAAGTGATTCATGGGATGCAAGTTTGGCATCTTTTAATATATGTTGTACGTCCACACCAGTGTCATAAAAGTATCGAGATACTAAGGCGAAACGATGACATTCCAATGGGTCTGCTTCGGAACACATAAAAGCGATTCGATAACCTCGTTCCTGTCCGCGGAGGATGCGTAGTACACCTGTCGTAAAGGATGGAGTTTTTGCAGCCAATTCAAAATCAACTTGACCATTTTCTCCAATACTGTCCGTGCGTCGGGCTCCAAACTCTGCACCAAAATGAAGATATTGGACATTGTTTATTAACAGAAAACTTTTTAGGTTCTCTTGGTTGAATTGAGGTGAGTATTTGCTGGCGGGAACACTGCGCACATCAACAATACAATTGATGCCATAAACCATTATCAATGCTAGAAATTCTTCTAATGTTTGATTTGAGTGACCAACGCTATATAATGTATTCTGCATTTTATTTTTTTGCAAAGATACAACTATTTCTTTATATGACAAAAAAAATATAAAGGGTGCTTGCAGCACCCTTTATTTCTGAAGTATTTACAAAATTAATACCTATCTCCCATACAGGACGAGGATGTGCTTTTTAGTACATTCCGCCCATGCCGCCCATGCCGGGGTTGGCAGGCATCGGGGGTTCGGGTTCTTTGATGTCGCACATGACGCACTCGGTGGTCAGCAGCATGCCGGCGATGGAGGCGGCGTTCTGCAGGGCAACACGGGCAACCTTGGCGGGATCGATAACACCGCTCTTGAACAGGTTCTCATAGCTCTCGGTGCGGGCGTTGTAGCCATAGTCGCCCTTGCCGTTCTTCACCTCGTTCACCACAACCGAGCCTTCCATACCGGCGTTCTCAACGATGATGCGGATAGGCTCCTCGATGGCGCGACGGATAATCTCGACACCCAGTTTCTCGTCCTCGTTGGCGGGAGTGATGGCGTTGAGTTTCTCAGCAGCACGGATGAAAGCGGTACCGCCACCGGGGATGATACCCTCTTCTACAGCTGCACGGGTGGCGTGCAGGGCGTCGTCGAAGCGGTCTTTCTTCTCCTTCATCTCAACCTCGCTGGCTGCGCCGACATAGATGACTGCCACGCCGCCGGCCAATTTAGCCAGACGCTCCTGCAGTTTCTCGCGGTCGTAGTCGCTGGTGGTCTTTTCAATCTGAGCCTTAATCTGGTTGACACGAGCCTTGATCATATCGCTGTTGCCAGCACCGTTCACGATAGTGGTGTTGTCCTTGTCGATGGTAATCTTCTCGCAGGTACCCAGCATGTCGAGGGTAGCATCTTCCAGTTTGTAGCCCTTCTCTTCGCTCACGACGGTACCACCGGTGAGGATAGCGATGTCTTCGAGCATCTCCTTGCGGCGGTCGCCGAAACCAGGAGCCTTCACAGCGACAACCTTCAAGCCGCCACGCAGACGGTTGACAACGAGGGTTGCCATAGCCTCGGTCTCAACATCCTCGGCAATGATAAGGAGGGCACGGCCGCTCTTGGCCACCTGCTCAAGGATAGGCAGCAAAGTCTGCAGAGTGCTGATTTTCTTGTCATAGATAAGAATCAGCGGGCTGTCGTAGGTGCATTCCATCTTGTCGGTGTCGGTGACGAAATAGGGGCTGATATAGCCGCGGTCGAACTGCATACCTTCAACCACCTTCACGCTGGTCTCGATACCCTTGGCCTCTTCGATGGTGATGACACCGTCCTTTGAAACCTTTTCCATAGCCTCAGCGATGATGTCGCCAATCTGGCTGTCGTTGTTAGCGGAGATGGTAGCAACCTGACGAATCTTCTCGATGTCGCCGCCCACTTCAACCGACTGAGCCTTGATGTCCTCGACGATAGTGGCAACAGCCTTGTCGATACCGCGTTTCAGGTCCATGGGGTTGGCACCAGCGGTAACGTTCTTCAGACCAGTGTTCACAATAGCCTGAGCCAGCACAGTAGCAGTGGTGGTACCGTCACCGGCCTGGTCATTGGTCTTGGAGGCAACCTCCTTCACCATCTGGGCACCCATGTTCTCGATGCCGTTCTCCAGCTCAATCTCCTTGGCGACGGTGACGCCGTCCTTAGTGATATGGGGAGCACCGAATTTCTTGTCGATAACCACATTGCGGCCTTTAGGACCGAGGGTCACTTTCACTGCGTTTGCCAGAGCGTCAACACCTTTGCGGAGCTGTTCGCGGGCATCATTGTTATAAATTATCTCTTTTGCCATAATGATTTTCCTTTCTTGAGTTTGTTTTTCTGAATATTCGGAGTTTTCAGACTATTCCGAATAATCCTACTTACTTAAATAATAGCGTACACGTCGCTTTCTTTCATAATCATATATTTCACACCGTCAATCTCGACCTCGGTGCCACTGTATTTGCCATACAGCACATGGTCGCCCACCTTCAAGGTCATCTCGTGGTCTTTGGTGCCTTTGCCAACGGCAACCACCTGGCCTCTTTGGGGTTTCTCTTTTGCGGTGTCGGGGATGATGATACCCGATGCTGTTTTTTGCTCAGCCTCTGCGGGCTGAATCAGAACGCGGTCTGCTAAGGGTTGAATGTTCATAATTCTATAATTTTTAGTTTTTATTTCGCATTTGTGCATCTCTTCCCTTGCATATACCATGCCAAACGCTTCTCACGGCATTGTCACTGACATAATGTCACACAATAATACTGCCACATCTTCGTTACAACAACAAATCTTTTCTCATCATGACAGTAAACGAAATCATTCATTTTCTCGACAGCGAATTCCATCCCGAATACCAAGAGGACTACGACAATTCGGGATTCCTCCTCGGCAATCCCGACTGCGAGTGCACCGGAGCGCTTGTAGCCCTCGACCTTACCCCTGCTGTTGTCGACGAGGCCGTCTCCCTTGGCGCCAACCTCATTGTCACACACCATCCCTTCATCTTCAGCGGCATCAAGCGCATCACCCCTGCCAATGCCACCGGCCGTGCCATCATCTCACTTATCAAGAACGACATAGCCGTCTATGCGGCTCATACCAACCTCGACAACCTCAAGGATGGCATCAATGGCATCCTTGCCTTCCAACTCGGACTGACAGATTGTCACATCCTCCGTCCCCTGCAATCCGCCTCGTCACCCGACATCGGCGCCGGAATGATAGGAACGCTCCCCTACCCCATGCCTACAACGTCTTTCCTCGAGCAGGTGAAGATGACCCTTGGCCTTCCCTTCCTGCGTGTCAGCGACATCGTCACCCCCTCCGTCAGCCGCGTGGCCATCTGTGGTGGATCAGGCAGTTTCCTCATCGACGACGCCATCCGCCAGCAGGCCGATATCTACCTCACCGGCGACATGAAATACCACGACTTCCAACGTGCCGAAGGCCGCATCACCCTCGCCGACATAGGCCATTACGAAAGCGAGCAATTCGGCAAACAACTAATTTATTCTGTTATATCAAAAAAATTTAGTAATTTTGCATGTTTCATCAGCCAGCAAGGCAAAAGCTTTGTCTCTTATATTTAGTTGTAATTTAGAATATTATAATATATATAGATTTATCACACAATGACCAAGAAAGTCACAACACCCGAAGTCACGGAACAGACCACTGCCGAGTCCACACAACAATTGTCCGACGTCGACGTTGCCACCGAACGCCGTCTTGTAGCACTCTACACCCTTCAGCTGGTCGATTCTGAAATTGACAAAATCAAGATCATCCGTGGCGAACTCCCCCAGGCCATCCAGGACCTCGAAGACGAGATTGCCGGTCTACAAACCCGCATCAGCAATTTCAAGGAAAACATCGCCGAGCAGAATGCAAACATCGCCAAGCGCAACAACGACATCGCCGACCATCAGGCCATGATCAAGAAGTACGAGAAGCAGCAGGACAACGTGCGCAACAACCGCGAGTTTGAGGCCATCAACAAGGAAATCGAGTTTCAGAACCTCGAAATCCAGCTCTGCGAACGCCGCAACCGCGACTCCAACAACAAAATCAAAGAACTCGAGCAGCACATCCAGGCCGCCGAGCTCCTCATAAAGAAATGCCAAGCCGAACTCGACTCGAAAAAGGCCGAACTCGACGGCATTATCGAAGAAACCAAGAAAGACGAGGTTCGCTTCCTCAACAAATCCGCCGAGCAGGAGAAATACATCGACGAGCACTACCTCAACGCCTACAAGCGCATCCGCAAACAAGCCCGCAACGGCCTTGCCGTAGTCACCATCGACCGCGACGCCTGCGGTGGCTGCTTCAGCAAAATACCTCCCCAGCGCCAGAGCGAAATCAAGATGCACAAGAAAGTCATCGTATGCGAGCACTGCGGCCGCATGCTTGTCGACGACGACATCGCACAAAAAGCACAGGAACAGCTTGACAAATAAGCCCCCACTAGCACATTAACCTACAAAACCATTCATTATGACCCATTATATCAATCCCGACGAGCGTCTCACCATCGCCAAGATCCGTGAAATCGTCGAAGGCCATCAGACCCTCGCCCTCAGCGACGAGGCCAAACGTCGCATCCAGAAATGCCGCGACTACCTCAACAAGAAGATGGAAACCCAGAAGGTACCCATTTACGGTGTCACCACCGGTTTCGGCTCCCTCTGCAACATCTCCATCAGCAAAGAGCAGCTCAGCCAGCTGCAGAAGAACCTCGTCATGAGCCACGCCTGTGGCGTCGGCGACGAAGTACCTGCCGAGGTTGTCCGTCTCATGCTCCTGCTCAAAGCCCAGAACTTCTGCTTTGGCTACAGCGGTGCCCAGCTCCAGACCGTCCAGCGTCTCATCGACTGCTACAACAACGACGTTCTGCCCATCGTCTACCAGCAGGGCAGCCTCGGTGCCAGCGGCGACCTCTGCCCCCTGGCCAACCTCATGCTCCCCGCCATCCTCGGCCTTGGCGACGTCTATTGGAAAGGCCGTCGCTGCGATGTGAAGGAAGTATACGACACGCTTGGATGGCAACCCATCGAACTGCAGAGCAAAGAGGGTCTCGCCCTCCTCAACGGCACCCAGTTCATGAGCAGCTACGCCGTGTGGTGTGTCCTCAAAGCCCAGCGTCTCAGCCGTCAAGCCGACATGCTCCTCTCCCTCAGCCTCGACGCTTTTGATGGCCGCATCGAGCCTTTCTACGAGAGCCTGCATCTGGTGCGTCCCCACAAAGGACAGCTCGAAACTGCTGCCGCTGTCCGCAAATACACCGAGGGAAGCCAGATTATCTCCCGCCACAAAGAGCACGTGCAGGATCCCTACAGCTTCCGCTGCGCTCCCCAGGTACACGGTGCCGCCAAGGACACCATCGCCTATGTAGCCTCTGTGGTCGAGACCGAAATCAACTCCACCACCGACAACCCCATTGTCCTCCCCGACGAGGACATGGTTATCTCCGGCGGTCATTTCCATGGTGAACCCATGGCTATGGTACTCGACTTCCTCGCCATTGCCGTGGCAGAACTCGGCAGCATCAGCGAGCGCCGCACCTACCAGCTTATCGACGCCAAACGTGGTCTGCCCAGCTTCCTTGTTGCCAAACCCGGTCTCAACAGCGGATTCATGATTCCCCAGTATGCCGCTGCCTCCATCGTCAGCCAGAGCAAACAACTCTGCACTCCCTGCAGCGTCGACAGCATCCCCAGCAGCCAGAACCAGGAAGACCTCGTCAGCATGGGCGGCAACGCTGCCACAAAGTGCTATAAGGTCATGGAAAACACCGAGCGTGTCATGGCTATCGAACTCTTCGATGCCGCTCAAGCCCTCGACTTCCGTCACCAGGAAGGTCTCAAGAGCAGCCCCTTCATCGAGGGTCTTGTGGCCGACTACCGCAAAAGCGTCAACTTCGTCGACATCGACCAAATCATGTACAAACACATTCACGCAAGCGTCCGTTTCCTCCAAGAAATGAAACTTGACTAATAACACCCATTCTGTTAACTCAAAGAGACACTGGTCCACACAGCCAGTGTCTCTTTTTATTCAAGCATTCTGCGGAATTTGTCCGATGCCATTCAAAAAAAACAGCCTTGCAGAAAAGAAATATCTGCAAGGCTCAAGAATAATATTTATACAATAATGCTTACTACTTGACATCTTCCACCAGACGCACGGCGAAACCGGGATAGCGGTGGGCATAGCACATCACCCCGATTTTACGTAAAGCATCGAAACCAAATCCCCACGCACCATTGACAAAGTCGCCTGTGGAAGTCCAATAACGACCCTCAAACCACGTCGACTTATAATTCGGACCTTCGCGGTAGCCCGTAGAAGGCAGGAACACGGCACCTGCGTTCTCCATCTTTTTCCACATACGGGCATCGAATTGATTGCTATCGATATAATTCATTCCAGGGAAGAACACACAGCTGTCAGGCAAAGTCCAGATATCGGGAAGGAGTATTATGCCGCGCGCATGTTCCACTTTGGCAAAAGCATACTTCTTCTTGGCATCGGGTCTCTTTTTCATGATATATTTCCATTCATCCTTGGTCAGCGTGCGCCAATTGCCACCCAGTTTCGTACCCCAGTCCTCAAACGTGGCATAATCCTCATCCTTCTCGGTATAGAGCATAGGATTGTTTGCCGTTCCCCATCCAAAAAGGTCGATATTGCCATGATAGTTGGGTTTGTCTATCGAGTCGTTATACCCACCGGTGACGTCAGTCTGGTTCTTGTACATGTCGAACGTTTTTGTCAACACATTATAATATACGTTACCCTTGGCAAACTTCACCTGACGGCCTTGTCCCACGGAGAATCCCCCTTCGACCATCACTTCCTTCTTGCAGCCGGTCGCAACCACGGCCAAGAGAGCTAATGCAACGATTTTTGTCAGTGAAAAAACACTTTTTTTTGTCATAATAATTTCGTTTTATGTCGTTTTATATCTTTATGTTTCACAACTCTATAACGTGACGATGACCCACCGCCGCCGCTACAGTTCCGTTTCGTTTTACAACTGCAAAGATACGATTTATTTTTGAATTGCAACATTTTTTTAACGCAAATCATACGGGCATGGTCTGCCCCCACCGCTGTGTCCTTTCCACGTCTCCCCTGCTCCACCGCAGTGTCGGGAAGTTTCAGCCGTCGGCACGCCACGACCCACTAGGGTCGTTCAATCCCGGCTCGATGCTGCCTGCTTCCCGGCTGGTTATCCGTTATCATGTCGAGTAACGAAGCTATAGCGATACTATAACGATGCAGGATTGAACGGCCCCTCTCCGTAGCGTGGGGAAATCGTTGCCGCAACACGGTGCAGGGGTCTGCTGTCAACAAAACGAAGGTGTCCCGTCTTTTCGTCGGGACACCTTCGAGTCATAAAACATAACGCCTGACTCTATCCTATGGCTCATACTGCCGGCCTTCGTGGGAATGAGTCTGTTGGGGTTATGATTTCTTACATTGACTGGATGGCATACTGCCCCCAGATGTAGGAGGCTTTGTAAGCGGGGAAGTACTGATTGATGACATAGATGGGTATCTCGCGGCCGAAAGCAGGAGCACATTCGGGTTCAGGGGGTACAGGACCGAAGAAGGTGACACTCTTCAGCTGCTCGTAGCCGTCGAAGGCATGGCACCCGATGGTGATAACAGAGGCGGGGATGAGGAAGTCCGTGGCCGCCTTGCAGTTCATGAAGGTGCCTTCGGGAATCTCGGTGAGGCCGTGGGATATGACAAAATGGCGCACATTGTCGCAGTCCTTGAAGACATAGGTGCCCATCTCGGTGACAGAGTTGGGCATGACCACGTCAATAAGCGAAGTGCAGCCTTCGAAAGCGCTGCCACCGATATAGGTGAGCGTCTTGGGCATAAGGATGACGCGGAGGTCGGTGCAGCGGTAGAAAGCACGCTCGCCCACAAAGAACATGGTGGTGGGAAGTTCCACACCCTGGATGCGGATGCAGTTAGCGAAGGCCTCGTCGGCGATGCCGGTGACGACATAGTTCTGGTCGTTGTATTTCACGGTGCGGGGCACTTTGATATAGCCGCCCAGCAACTCGGGGTTCTGATTGTTGTACCATACATTCACTTCGCCGTAGTCGATGATTTTGTAATGCAGCACCTGTCCGGTGGAGCATACGGCGGAGAAGTCGGCCTTCTGGTCAGCCTGGGCAAAGACGGGGCTTGTCAGCAGGACAAGCAGGATGATGTTGATGACTTTTTTCATGGGTTATTGGGGTTTATTCGGATTACACTTTTTTCGGGTTAAACGATAAGGGATTAATGAGCCTCAAGCCAGTTGTTGCCAATGCCGATGCCCACCTCGACGGGGATGGACAGTGGCAGGGCGTTGGTCATGGCCTCGAGAACGATGGCCTGCACCTGCTCTTGCTCGGGTTTGTAGCAATCGAAGACCAATTCGTCGTGTACCTGAAGAATCATTCTTGAGCGCAGACCCAGCTGACAGAACTGGCGGTGGATGTTGATCATGGCTATCTTGATCATATCGGCCGAAGTGCCTTGTATGGGCATGTTGACTGCATTTCGCTCAGCGAAACTGCGAGCAGAGGCGTTGCGCGAGTTGATGTCGGCCAGGTAGCGGCGACGGCCCAGCAGGGTCTGGGCGTAGCCATGCTCGTGGGCGAAAGCGATATTGGTATCGATATAATGTTTAATGTCGGGATATTGGGCGAAATACTCGTCGATGAGGGCGGAGGCCTCTTTGCGCGGAATGCCCAACTGCTCGCTGAGCCCGAAGGCGCTGATGCCGTAGATGATGCCGAAGTTGACCGACTTGGCATTACGCCGCAGGTCCTTGGAGACCTCGTCGATGGGCATGCCATAGATTTTAGCTGCCGTGGCGGCGTGGATGTCGTAGTGGTTGGCAAAGGCGTCGATCATGTGGCGGTCGTTGGCCAGTGAGGCGATGATGCGCAGCTCGATTTGTGAGTAGTCGGCGGCCAGGAGCACATAGTCGTCGTTGCGGGCGACAAAGGCTTTGCGTATCTCGCGTCCGCGCTCGGTGCGGATAGGGATATTCTGCAGGTTGGGATTGCTGGAGGAGAGACGTCCCGTGGCGGTGACGGTCTGGTTGTAGACGGTATGCAGGCGACCGGTGGCAGGGTTGATGAGTTTGGGGAAGCTATCGAGATAGGTGCCGATAAGCTTGTTGAGCGAACGGTACTCGAGGATGAGGGGGATGATAGGGTGTTTGTCTTTCAACTTGACGAGGACATCTTCGGCTGTGGAATACTGCTTGGTGGCAGTACGCGGGGGCTTGTCGGTGACGTTGAGCCGCTCGTACAGCACTTCGCCCAGCTGTTTGGGTGAGGAGACGTTGAACGTCCCACCGGCCAGGACGAAGATTTGGTGCTCGATATTGTCGCGCTCGGCGGAGAGTTTGGCGGAGTATTCTTTGAGTGCGTCGACATCGATGCGCACACCCTCTTCCTCCATGCTGACGAGCACGTCCACGAGTGGCAACTCGACATCGGTATAGAGCTTGCGCATACCGGTGTCGGAGAGCTGGGCGGCCATGAGGGGATATAGCTGCCAGAGGATGGCTGCGGACTCAACGTTGTCGGCAGGGCTGTAGCCCAGAATGCCGAGGGCGATGCTCTCGAGGGTATGGCGGGCCTCGGGGTCGAGGAGGTAATGGACAAGCTGCACATCGAATACATCGCCTGCAATGTCAATGTCTAGTTCGCGGAGCATGTATTTGAGGGCTTTGAGGTCGTAGCACAGTTTGAGGGTGCCGGGACGTTGCAGGAGGGTACGGAGGGCAGCAATGTCGATGTCCCCCACCAGCGCGGTGTAGACAGTGTCGGCATTGAATGCCACCACAATAGTTGCGCCGGAGACGAAGACGGACACATCGCCGTTGTCAGGCAAACGGTCGAGGGTGCGGATATCGAGGGGACGGCTTGGGTCGACGGTAGGTGTGTCGAAGAGTGTGGGTTGTTCGAAAAGGGTCGGCTGGCTGTCGGTGGCAGCCTTGGTGGCAGATGCTGCGGGTTTACTAATCCGCGGTGCCTGGGCGGCCTTGGCGAAACGCTGCGCCTCGGAAGGGTCGGATACGGAGAGGTCGGTATAGATGCGCTTGGAGAGATTGCGGAATTCAAGTTCGGTGAAGAGCTCCTGAAGGGCGGCATAGTCGGGTTTCTGTACCCTGAACATCTCCTCGCTGAGCGTGAGGGGTGCATCGAGGACAATGGTGGCAAGCTGTTTGCTGAAAAGCGCCTGCTCGGAATACTGTTGCACGAGACCGCGAATCTTGTCGTTCTTGATTTCCTCGGCATGGGTAACCATGTTCTCGATGGAGCCAAACTGGGCGATGAGTTTCTTGGCTGTCTTCTCCCCCACTCCGGGAATGCCGGGGATATTGTCGGAGGCGTCGCCCCAAAGGCCAAGCAGGTCGATGACCTGCTGGCAGCAGTCGACATTGAATTTCTCTTTCACCTCCTCAACACCCATGAGTTGGTCGGGTTTGCCCATGCGCCCGAAACGATAGATGTAGACATGCGGGGTGACCAACTGGCCGAAGTCTTTGTCGGGGGTGACCATGATGACTTGGTCGAATCCCTGGGTCTCGGCCCAATGGGAGGCGGTGCCGATTACATCATCGGCTTCATAGCCTTCGCATGTGATGATGGGGATGTTGAAGGCGGAGATGATGCTGCGGATGTAGGGCAGCCCCACTTGTATGGCTTCGGGCATGGCTTCGCGGTTGGCTTTGTATTCCTCGTACATCTTGTGGCGGAAAGTGGGTTTCTGCAAGTCGAAAGCCACCGCCATGTGTGTAGGCTGCAGTTTCTTGACGAGGTCGTAGAGCGTGGTGGTGAAGCCCAGCACAGCCGAGGTGTTGACGCCCTTGGAATTGGTGCGGTTGGAGCCACTGAGGGCGTAGTAGGCGCGATAGACCATCGCCATGCCGTCGAAGAGAACAAGCTTTTTCATCAAGGAAGGGGATCGGCTGTTAGTTCGTCGTATTCTTTACGATTGCGCAGTATCTTGCAGGCAAGGTATACGGCGCTGCGGAATGACTGCTCAGAGGCTTTGTCCTTGCCGGCAATGTCGAAGGCGGTGCCGTGGGCGGGCGATGTGCGGACATAGGGCAATCCGGCGGTGAAGTTCACGCCCTCGGTGAATGACATGAGCTTGAAGGGTATGAGGCCCTGGTCGTGATAGAGTGCAAGGACTCCGTCGAATTTGTTGAACTCACTGCTGCCGAAGAAACCATCGGAGGGATAGGGGCCATAGGCGAGCACACCTTTTTCCTGCACCTCGTCGATGACGGGCTTGATGACGGTCTGATCCTGGCTGCCGATAACACCGTTGTCGCCGGCATGAGGGTCGAGAGCAAGGACGGCAATCTTGGGCATGGGAATGCCAAAGTCGCGTTTGAGCGACTCGTTCATGAGCATAATCTTGTCGTAAAGGAGATTGTGGGTGATGGCACCGGGGACATCCTTGAGGGCGAGATGGTTGGTGACAATGCCGATGCGGATGCGGTCGCACACCATAATCATCAGGCTACTGCAACCGAACTGGTGAGAAAGATACTCGGTGTGGCCGGGGAAATCGAATTCGGCCGACTGGATATTCTTCTTGCTGATGGGGGCAGTGACCAGCACATCGACATCGCCTTTCTTGAGGTCCTCGCAGGCACGTGCCAGCGACATGCGCGACTGCTCGCCTGCAACGTCGGTGAGTTTTCCAATATCAATCTTCACCTCATCGTTGGTGAGGTTGATGACGTTGAACTTGCGGTCGACGGCTTCGTTGGCCGTATGGATGCCGTTGAAGTTCATGTCCTGATGGAGTGCCAGGAGTTTCTTGTGATAGGAGGCCACTTTGGTGGAGCCATAGAGTACTGGGGTGCAGAAGTCGTACATGCGGCTGTCGTTGAAGGTTTTGAGTATCACTTCATAGCCTACGCCGTTGATGTCGCCCTGAGTGATGGCCAGACGCACCCTGTGGTTATTGTTTTTTTCTTCCATATATCTGTTTGTATTGATTCAATTAATATAATATTGTTTGTTTCGCTAAGAGGCGACTGTTATTTGTCGGCCGGTTTGTTGAGGAGGTCGTATGTTTGAATGAATGCATAGAGCAGGCGTATGCCATAGCCCGATGCCCCGCAGGCAAAGTATTCCTGCTTCTTGGTGAAGTAGGCGACACCTGCAATGTCGAGATGGATATAGGGGGTTTTGTGGGCAAAATGGGCGAGGAATTTGCCTGCTGTGATGGTTCCCGCCTGAGGGATGCTACAGTTCTTGATGTCGGCGACCTCCGATTTGATGAGCTCGTCGTATTCGGACCAGAAGGGGAATTCAGCCAGACGCTCGTACACCTTCTTGCCGACGATGCGGAGGAGGTTGAAGGCGTTCTCGGCATTCTGCTGCATGGCGGCAATGCCATAGGTGCCGATGGCTCGGACGGCGGCACCAGTGAGGGTGGCCGCATCGATGACCAGCTCGGGGTCGTAGTTGCCGACAGCATAGGCAATGGCATCGGCAAGGATGATACGTCCCTCGGCATCGGTATTCACCACCTCGACGGTGGTGCCGTCATACATACGTATTACATCGTCGGCAGCATAGGCGTTGAAGCCTGGACGGTTGTCGGTGAGGGGCAGGAAGGCCACAATGTGGACGGGCAGACTGTTGGCTGCGGCAGCAAAGAGGACTGAAGCCATGGTTGCAGCCCCGGCCATATCTGACTTCATCTCTTGCATGTAGTTGTCGGGCTTGATGTTCAGTCCGCCGGTGTCGTACATGATTCCTTTACCCACCAAGGCAAGGGGTTTGCTGTTCACCGCTTGGCCAGGATTGTATTCGAGCACAACAAAGCGGGGCTCGTCCACACTGCCTTTGTTCACAGCGACGAGACCGCCCATGCGCAACGACTCTATCTGCTTTTTGTCGAAAACGGTGCAGTCTACACCTGTTTCTGCGGCACGCTGCTGCAGCTGCGTGGCAAACGATTCGGCATTGAGGTCGGCCACAGGTGTGTTGACCCATTCGCGGCACTGGCGAATGCAATCCCAGAGGGTGACGAGGGGTTTTAACTCGTCGGGACTGAGGAAAGACTGGTCGATGGTCAGTTGCTCGATGTGGACGGGCTTTTCGGTTTTATAGCGGTCGAAGGTATAGTCGGCAAGGAACAACCCTTCGGCAAAGGCTACCACCTCTTCGGGTATCACTCCTTCGCCGGTGAGGAACACTTGGGTCTGCTTGGCATTGCGGAGCATATCAACCACTTTGGCGGCGCTGCGGCGCAAGCGTTCCTGGCATTGGTCGGCATCGAGTTCGCTGTCGAAATTGACGATAAAAAGCTTGTATGGGAGGCGGTCGAATACGACGATAGTATCGGGTTCATCAACACGGCAGGTCTTCAGGTAGTCCAGTTCCTTTTTGCTGAGGGGCAGTGAGCGGTCTGCCACTACGGTGCCGTAGAGGAATACCAGATTGCCCTCGTGGTCTTTGGGATTAATCTGTCCGATTTCGAATTTCATGGTTTAGATATGTTTTATGAGTATTATTACTTTGTTTTCTTTCTTTAGTTGTTCGAGTGTCTGGTAGAAACGCTCGCGCGAAGGAATATCCATCCACGCGGTGGGCTCGTCGAATATGAGTATCGGGGCGTCGCTGTAGAGCTGGCGCGCCAAGGCGATGCGCTGCCACTGCCCCATGCTCAACTCCTCGCCGCCGTCGAACATACGGCCCAGCGGGGTTTGGTAGCCTTTGGGCAGACGCTCGATGTATTTGTCCACGCCTGCCATTTCGGCCACCTGCTTCACACGTGCGCTGTCGTAGTGGTCGATGTCGCCGAAAGCGATATTCTCCTCGGCAGTGCAATAGAAACGGACATAGTCCTGAAATATTGCCCCGATGCCGTGACGCAGTCCCTTCAGGTCGTACTGGCGCACGTCGACACCGTCCACCAATACAGCTCCCTGGTCGGTGTCGTAGAGACGGAGCAGCAGTTTGAGCAAGGTGGTCTTTCCGAAACCGTTCTCGCCCTCTATCTGTGTCACTTCGCCGGCACGGGCTGTGAGGTTGAAATGGCTCAGCACATCGCGTTCCATCTTCGGGTAGCGGAAAGTGATGTCGCGGAACTCGACACTCTTCACTTGTGAGGGGAAAGGCTTTGGATTGGGAGCGTTGACGATGGAGGGCTGGAGGTCGAGAAACTCGAAGAGGTTGCCGATGAAGAGGCGGTTGTCGTAAAGTCCCGTCACACTGCTCACCAGCTGTGCAAGCTGTGTCTGTCCGCGACGGAAGGCCTCAAACAGCATCACAAACGAACCCACAGTGATGGAGCCGTCGGTGGTGCTCATTATAAGGAACATGGTTACAAAGAACAATGCAGCCGTCTCGACAATGGCACAAACCGAATCGTACCAGCCCAAGCGGCGTGAAATCTTTATCAGGTCTTTCACCAGCGACTTGCGGATGGCCACGAAACGCTCTCTGAAATAGGGGGCGAGTCCGAAGGTGCGCATCTCCTTGGCGTAGTCACGTCCACCCAGCAGGGCAGTGTAGTAACTGGTGCGGCGATAATTCTGAGTGTTGCCGCGTCGGAAGGCATATATCTGTCTCGCCTTGATGACCCTGACAATGAACGAAGGCACCACGGCTGCAACCATAACGACGATAATCCAGCCGGAGACTCTGGAGAGCATGACCACGATGATGGTGATGGATATCAGCGAACCGAGCAGCCCCATGAATCCGTTCAAAATCTGGATGGGGCGATAGGATGCCTCCTGCTGGGCACGGTGGTATGTGTCGTGATATTCGGGGTTGTCGAAATAGGACATGTCCAGCTTGGCCGACTGGCCTTGCATGCGTTCACTGATAAAGTCGATGAGCTTCTGCTGCATGATGTCGTTGTTGACACCGTTCATCACACTCACGACCCGGGTCAAAAGGGCGATGGCGCAGAAGATTCCCAGCGCGGTGAGCGTGTTCATCTCCACACCCAACACCACGGGATAGGTCCCGTTGGTGACGGAGTCCACCAAGAACTTGAGGATATACAGATTCAGCAACGGCAGCGCATTCAGGATCAACACGTAGAAGATGCGCAGCCAGAAAGCCCTGCTGTCGCATTGCCGAATCATATTCAGTGCTTTGAATATCTGTTTCATTCTGTACAAAGTTTATCTTTTCCCGAGACCGTCGGTCTCATAAAATACAATCTTTTTCACTGCCTGTCTCCCCAAGATGTCGTTGATACGCGTGACGAGCGACTCACGCCGGTACCACAACTCCTGCCTTAAGCCGGGCGATGCGATGGAAAGGGCAAGGATTCCGTTCTTGAAGCTCACCTTCCACGTAAGGCGGCTAATCAAGTCTCCTACAACCTTTTCATACACGTCCTTCACCTCAAGCTCGGTGGCCGACTCCTCCATGTCCAGTCGTCGGTATGCCTTCTTGAGCAAGTCCTGCAGTGTATGTTCATTGCTGTACATCGGTCCTCTCTACTTATTATAAATATTATAAATAGTTCAACGCTCAGCCAACGGGTGCAGCTCGTTCCCCTCTACGGTGTATATCAGATGGTCCACCTGCGGAATGGCCTCGAAGATGCCCTCCACACGTCCCGGCTGGGTGTCGGTGATAAACACCTGGCCGAAGCGGTCGCTTCCCACCAACTCCACCAGCTGCGTCACACGCACCATGTCCAGTTTGTCAAACACATCGTCCAGCAGCAGGATGGGCTTCACCCCACCGTGGCGGAAGATATACTCAAACTGTGCAAGTTTCAGTGCCAGCACAAATGTCTTCTGCTGTCCCTGCGAGCCATAGCGTCGCACCGCCATATCGCTCACCGTCAGCTCCACGTCATCCCTGTGGGGTCCCACGGTGGTGAAGAGCGCCTGCCTGTCGCGACGGCGAGCCTCCGCCAGCTGCTGTGCCAACGGCATGCCGCTCTCGGCCACATAGGTCAGCACACCCTTTTCGCGGCCGTTGGTAATCCAGCCGTAGTAGTCGTCGAACAAGGGGGCAAAACCCTCGAAGAAATGCTCACGCTCACGACGGAGCACCTCACCATGACGCACCAGCTGCTCATCCCACACACCGATTGAGCCTTCGTCCCACGATCCCTCTTCCCAGAACACCTTCAGCAGCCGGTTGCGCTGCTCCAAGGCACGGGCATACTGCAACAGATGATCCAGATAAACCCTGTCCGTCTGCGACAGCACACCGTCGACAAACCGTCGCCTCACCTCGCTGCCTCCAACTATGATCTCCTGGTCCTGGGGCGACACCATCACCAGCGGTATCCTTCCGATGTGTTCGCCCAACGTCTTGCACACCTTGCCGTTCCACTTCATCTGCTTGGGCATCCCCTTGCGCACCACACATGACGCCTGGACGTTCTCGCCCTCCACCCCATAGCGGCCATGGATGGCGAAATACTCCTCGCCGCGGCGGATGTTCGGCACATCTCCCCCACCCCGGCAGCCCTTGCAGAAAGACAAGTAATAAATCGCCTCGAGCAGATTGGTCTTACCCACGCCGTTGTTACCCACAAGGCAGTTCACATTGGGGCAGAAATCCACATCAAGCTCGCCATACGACTTGAAATTGCTTATCTTCAAATTGGTCAAATACATCTCCGCTCAAGTTTCAGTTGTTAAATCGTTGATAAGTTGATAAGTTTATACGACTCGCTCTCTCAATTCTCAATTCTTAATTCTCAATTCCTCAACTCCCTGCTCGGCGCAATGGGCCACGGATTCCATCAGCCACCGTGGGGTGCTCGTGGCACCCGTCACGCCCAACCGCTCCACCGGTCGCTCTCTGAGCTCCTCGCACACTGCAGCCACCTCGTCGGGCCCATAGACCAGATAGGTCCTCGGCTGCACACGCTTGCACAGTTCATACAGATAATGCCCGTTCGAGCTGCCCTGTCCGCTCACGAACAGCACAGCATCCACACCTCTTGCAAACGCCTCCAGCCTAGTGGCCCTGTTGGCAACACGGCTGCATATTGTGTTGTATGCCACGAAGAAATCGTCCCCCTCGCCTGTCGCCTCTGCACCTGTGGCCTCCCCTTCACCCTTCTTGTCCTCAGCGGCATGCCGCCGCTCGGCAATCGCCCGCTTCACATTCTCTATCAGTCGGGCATATTCCTCGCGGCTCTTAGTCGTCTGGGAATAGAGCCGTATCGGTCTGCCGAAATCTATGCCCTTCAAATCCTCCGCACTGCTCACCACCACAGCCTTGCCTTCCGTTTGTCCGCACAGCCCCACCACCTCGGCATGACCGGGTTTGCCGAAGATGACCACCTGACCGCCTCGTTCGCACATCTCTTCATACCCGCGTCTGATGCGTTGCTGCAGAGCCAGCACGATGGGACAGGTGGCGTCAATCAGCTCCACCCCCTGCCGCTCGGCCTCAGCGTAGGTCGACGGCGGTTCGCCGTGGGCACGAATCAGCACCCTAGGCGCGGGCGTCTCCGTTCCCCGTTCCTCCCTTCTCGCACCTAGCTGCCGCAGCCGGTCGTGGTCAATCACCTCCAGCCCCTTGTCCCGCAGGCGCGACACCTCGGCATTGTTATGCACGATGTCACCCAGACAGTAGAGGCCGCCACGGTGCTTCAATTCCTCCTCGGCTGTGGAGATAGCCCTCACCACCCCGAAACAGAACCCAGCATTATCATCAATCTCAATTTTCACCTTTCAATTTTCATTTTTCTCCGCGTATCTCGCGTATCGCAAGTATTATTTATACGTGTAATACGAGTGATACGTGGAGTCCCTTTCTCAATTCTCAATTCTCAATTCAACTCAGGCATTGGTTCTCGACATAAGAAGCCTCCAGCACCTCGTCATACTCGGCGGGAGTCAAATCGTTGAAGAAGTAATACACCGGGTTCACCTTCGTGCCGTTCTGGATTACCTCGTAGTGCAGGTGGTAGCCCTGTGCCAGACCCGTGCGTCCCACAGTTCCTATCACCGTGCCGCGCTTCACCTGCTGCCCCTCGCTCACCTTCACATCCTGCAGATGGGCATAGAGGGTCTTGAACCCGAAGCCGTGGTCCACCACCACGCAGATGCCGTAGCCTCCCAGTCCGCCACCGCGTCCCGCCACCGTCACACGGCCGTCGGCCGTAGCATGCACTGCCGTCCCCGGCTGCGCCGACAAATCCACCCCTGTATGCATGCGGCGGTAGTGCAGGATGGGGTGATAGCGCATCCCGTAGCCCGACACCATGCGGCAGCTCCCTTTCGCTATGGGCATCACCGCCGGCATGCGGGCCATGCGCTCGCGCTTCGTGCCCGCCATGCGATAGATCTCGTCCAACGACAGGGACTGCGAATACAGGCGTTGCTCCAGCGTGTCCACACGCCGCATCGTCTGTACAATCAGACTGCTCGAGGCCTTCCCCTCCCAGCGTCCGTAGTCGGCCTGCGCCGGGCGTCTCCGCTCGTCGCCCACCGGACGGGCGCCAAACACAGTGCGATACACCGCACTGTCGCGCTCCTCGATGTCAGCAAGCACTGCCTCGGCACGGTCCAGACTGCGGTTCACCGACTCCAACGCCCGGCGACACTCCTTCACGTCGGCCCGCAGCATGCGCTCCTCGGGCGAATCGACCATGCTGCCCAGCGCCAACGCCACAGCCACCCCCGCCACCACTCCGGGCAGCACAGTGGTCGCGGCACGCTTCAGCCTATCGCCCAGCGTGGCCTCCACACGCTCATACCTCAGCGTATGGGGATTGAACCGGTATACATATCGCTTCTTCATTCCGTCTGTATCGAACCACACTCGCAGGGACAGGAATCAACGACGGGGTTCACCCCCCGACTCCCGTCCCTGC
>Ga0247611_10002870_pt1 | contig 26699 bp, 26 predicted proteins | sample 177DNAGHGhighgp2_FD_192422 | JGI IMG/M metagenome (GOLD analysis project Ga0247611, IMG submission 192422) | Sheep rumen microbial communities from Palmerston North, Manawatu-Wanganui, New Zealand - 1770 DNA GHGhigh gp2 | ecosystem: Host-associated > Mammals > Digestive system > Stomach > Rumen... | reverse complement strand
CTTGATTTATCAATCGGTTCCAGTTGGGAAGCAAAAAAAATTGATAATGATTTTTTGAATACAATTTTTAAAAAAATAGATAATGGTGATGAAACTCTACAAAGCAATGAACTTTTATTGTTATACAGACTACTCAATATGGCTGATAATAGTGTATCCGATACAAAAAATAATCATATTGTTGATAACAATGAATTAAATATAATTGAAAAAAGAATCGGTAATATAATTGATATTGAAAGAGAAAAATTTAGAGCAATTCAACAAATTAATGTAGAAGATTTTTCTTTTGAAAAATTTAAAGAACTTTACTCAGATAAATACTATATTTCCGGAAATTCTACTGTTTTTAATGTTACAAGTAGGGAAACTAATCAAACAATATTTATAGTTGCTAAATATCCGAATAAGGCTCTTATTCAGTTTTTGGATTCTGATTTTAGTGCAGAGTATGATAATTCAGGCGCGATTGTATCTTATTATGATCATAATAAAAAAAGTTACAAATACTTTATTGCAGATGATTTATATGCTGACTCGAAAATACGAAATCAGCAGACAAGGGCGTATAATTGGGAGAAAAATTTAAAAAAACTTACTGTTTATAATGTGTCAATTATTCTTGAAAATTACCAAAAACTAAATAATGGGAAATCACTTATTGCCAGTATAATGCAGAGCAAATATATTGGTATCAACAAAAGAATTGAACTTATTAAACAGATTATTAATCCATATTATAAATTCCTTGAAGAGAAAGGTATTGATATAAAATATATAAGACAATTTGTAGATAAAATTCTTAATAGCGAAAAAAATACATGGAAATCAGCAGATTATAAAAAAATAGAAGGTCTTATTGAAGCTGTAAGTCGCAAATGTAAACTTGTAGAAAAAATTGATGAGGGGGAACCAAACGGCAAAATTGACGGTAATTTTGGGCAAGGTTTTGTAGGAGATTGTTGGTTAATAAGTGCTATAAATGGTTTGGCAAATAATACAAAGGGGCTTAAAATACTGAATGATTCGCTTAGAATTGACTGTAACGGAAATGTGTATGTTACTTTAAAAGGAGTTGGCAAAACATACAAAATTACAAAAGAAGAACTCGAAAAAGGTAAAGATAAATATAGTTATGGAGATCCTGATGTCAGAGCAATTGAAATAGCACTTGAAAAATATATGAAAGAATCTCAAATAATAGATGGTATTGGAAGTATTTCAAATAACTTTCACTCTGATCTTGAAGGAAACTCTGCTACTTTTGCATTCCAAGTACTTACAGGTAAAGGTGGGTGTAATATTATAGAAAAATTTGTTAATACCGTCACAGGTTTATGGTTTAGTGATTCTCAAATAGACAACTTCAATGATCCTAATAAAGTTACACTTGTTGGTGCAATGCTTAAAAGTCCAATAAAATTGCCTGAAGGAATGTTATTTTCAGGTCATGCATATGCTGTAATTCGTTCGGATGCTGATAATGTATACCTCGTTAATCCTTGGGATACGTCAATAGAACTAACTGTTAGCCGAAAACAGTTTAAAAGTTTCTTTAACCAAGTAGTAGAGTTAAAACTATAATGAATTACAAAATATTTTAAAATAATTTAAAAATTAAGTATCAATATTAGTTGCATAAACCGCATTTTGTTCAATAAAGTTACGGCGAGGATCAACTTTATCACCCATCAAAATGTCAAATAATTGGTCACAAAGCATAGCATCTTCGATACCAACTTTTAACAGAGTTCTTGTTGCAGGATCCATTGTTGTTTCCCATAATTGCTGAGGCATCATTTCACCTAACCCTTTGAAACGTTGGATTGTCATACCTTTTTGACCTCTGTCGTCAATTATTTTCTGTAACTTTTCAAACGAATGAATTTCATATTGTTCTGTATCAGTTTCTAATAATAAACCGTCAGATTCTTCAATTAAATAATCACGAATAAGTGGATAAGCTGTCTTTAATCTCTTATACTCAGAACTCTTGATAATATTTTGATTAAGAATTACGTGTTCCTCTTCATTAGTATTCAACTGAATTGAATATTTTGAATTTTCCGGATTATATTTCAAAGAAACAACATAATTTGCAGCTTCTGCAATATTATAATTCTTAGCGTGGTCTTGTAAATATTTATTCAAATACTCAATAATCTCAGTCATTCTTGCCTGATCATCAAAATCTTCAGGAGTAATACCGGAACGAACAAGACCTCTCAATACAACAGCAGGATATAAGTTCAAAATAGGGTTGTTGTATGAATTATAGAAGGTTGACATGTTTTTGATTAATTCTAATAATTCATCACCCGATTTTACATTAGATTTCTTTTTATCAGATAAGCTTAAGGATTTAATACCACGTTCTTTTAGCATTTTATCCAAAGCATGTTCATTATATAAATATTCGGTATTTTTGCCGATTGTAACCTTAAACAACGGTGGTTGTGCAATATATACGTGACCTTTTTCAATTAACGGTTTTGCATATCTGAAGAAGAAAGTTAATAGTAAAGTTCTGATATGAGCGCCATCAACATCAGCATCTGTCATAATAATAATTTTGTGATAACGTAATTTATCAATATTAATTTCGTCTTCATTACGGCTTATGTTTATACCAAAGGCCTGAACCATAGATTGAATTTCATTATTAGCATAAATTTTATCCAATCTTGCTTTTTCAACATTCAAGATTTTACCTCTTAAAGGTAAGATTGCTTGGAACATTCTGTTTCTGCCCTGTTTTGCAGAACCGCCCGCAGAATCTCCCTCAACTATGTAAATTTCGCATTTTTCAGGTTCTCTGTTAGAACAATCCGCAAGTTTTCCCGGCAAAGTTGAATTTTCGAGAACAGATTTTCTTCTTGTCAATTCTCTTGCTTTTCTTGCAGCTTCTCTTGCTCTTTGAGCCTGTAAGGTTTTTTCTAAAATAGTTTTTGCAATTTTAGGATTAAATTCTAACCATTCTTGTAATTTTTCTCTAACCGCATCCTGAACTGCACCAAGTGCCTCTTGAGAACCAAGTTTTTCTTTTGTCTGTCCTTCAAATTCAGGATTAGGAATTTTAACAGAAACTATTGCTGTCAAACCTTCTCTGACATCTTCACCCGAAAGATTTTGGTCAGAATCTTTTAAAATATTATTTTTTCTTGCGTAATCGTTAAATACACGGGTAATAGAATTTCTAAAACCTGTTAAATGTGTACCGCCCGAATGAGTGTTAATGTTGTTTGCAAAAGATAAAACACTTTCAGTATAAGCATCCGTATATTGCATAGCAACTTCAACCTGCATATCATTAACAACTTTATCAATATATATAGGTTTGTCATGTAGAACCGTTTTATTATGATTTAAAAATTCAACATAACTTCCGATACCGCCGACGTAATGGAAAACTTCTTCACTTCCTGTTGCATCAATATGGAAAATAATTTTTAAACCTTTATTTAAGAAAGCCATTTCTCTTAATCGGTTAGCTATAACATCACAATCAACAACAGTTGTTTCCGTAAAAATTTCAGGATCAGGCCAGAAAGTTGTTTTAGTACCGGTTTTATCGGTAGCTTCACCCTTTTCAACAGGAGTCATCGGCTCTCCTCTCATATACTCCTGACGCCAAACATAACCCTGACGGGAAACCTCAACTTTATATTTTTCGGAAAGAGCATTTACAACGGAAGCACCAACACCGTGTAAACCGCCTGATACCTTATATCCTCCGTCGCCGAACTTACCGCCTGCGTGGAGTACGGTATGAACAATTTCTAATGCAGACTTACCGCTATCAGCCTTAATATCAACAGGGATACCACGTCCGTTATCTTCAACCGTTATACTGTTATCCTTGTGAACAGTAACGTGAATATCCGTACAGAAACCTGCAAGAGATTCATCAATAGAATTGTCTACAATTTCATATATACAGTGGTGTAAACCTCTTTGAGAAGTTGAACCGATATACATACCCGGTCGCATACGAACAGCTTCTAAACCTTCTAATACACGTATATTTTCGGCACTATACTCGCTTGAAGTTTTAGTTTCAATCGATTCGTCATTGTCCGGTAAATCTACAACCTCTATATGTTCATTCACAGGCTTTTCGGTGTTTACAGTGACTTCCTGTGTTGTTGTTTCTTGCATTTCTGACATGTATTTCTCCCCTAATACTTAATTCTACTGATATTGTAGCATAAACATATTTTAGTTGCAAAAATGTAAAGAATATAAAGTGTACATGTAATAAATAACTAAATTTCAGGTTATTTTAACGGGTGAAAGCTCTCAAAACCTTTTTGTTCAATCGAGCTTACAGGAATCATATTCTTTTTTGCTTTGTTATAACATTGTTCAATATTGGCTTTAAAAGTATATAAACTAAAATCTATCGGCTGCGACATTTCACTGCGGAAAAATTTTCTTCCTATTTTTTCATAAACCCATAAAACAATATCATCCGATGATGCATGCGTTCTTTCCAGCATAACAATATCTTTATTCCCATTTTTCTGTAATATTTTCAGCCCTTCCAATATACTCTTTGCGAAAGGAGGATTATCCTGCTTTAAATCAACTAATCTCATTGCCGTATTTGGAGTAACAATTACTTTTGAAGTAAATGGGGTTGCATTTGATTGACTACTAATTGCTTTTACAAACATTTTTATATTTTCTCCTGACTGTAGATGAAACTATTATAGTACAAAAATATTTTAAAAGGAAATTAATTAATTGAGAATTATTAACGTTAAATATTCTCAATTCTCAACTCTCAATTTTATAAGCCGTAGGGTATGTCGTTTTGACGCATAATTATCTGACACAAGCTACATATTTCTCTCAAACCAAGATGCAAGCTCTTTATGAGAAATAATTTTACTTATCGGGCGTCCGTGAGGGCAAGTGTACGGCATTTTTGTTGTTCGCCATTTTTTAATAATTTCCTGCATCTGCCATAATGACAATTTTTGGCCTGCTTTTACGGAAGCCTTGCAAGCAGTGGTTTTTAAAATCTGTTCTTCTAACCCGTCAATATTTCCTTCAATATTTTCTAAAATATCACTTAAAATTTCTTTTGGATTAACCTTTGCTAACATATGCGGAACTCGTCTGAAAATAAGAGATGTATCAGAAGTAAACTCTATACCGTAACCGAACTTTTCAAATTTTTCTTTATGTTCTTTAATCAACTCTGCCTCTGTTGCAGAAACAGTTAACATATCAGATATAAATACCAGCTGAGAAGCAATCTCTTTTTCTTCTTTTAACTTTTCATAATTATATCGTTCTTCAGCGATATGCTGGTCAACAATTTCCAGACCATCTTCTAACTCTATCAGAATATATGTATTTTTATACTGACCTATAATAATATCTTCCGGTTCAGGTTGCTGTTGTGATGTATCAAACATTTGCGTCTGAGTTAATTGCGGAACATTTTCTGTCGAAACTTCTCCTCGATAATCAGTCTTTATAAATAAATCATCATTATTCTTATCAATAAAGACATCATTATTTTGAACTGTATCCCGCTTTGGAAATAAATTAACAACATTTTCATTCTTATGTTGTTCAGGCTCTTGTTTAAATTGTGTTTCATAAGAAGGCTTCATTGGTGTGTTTTCTGTTTTAGTTTCTTTATAATTAGATAATCCGCCCAAAACACCTGCCATTATAAAATTGAATACCTGATTAACATTTTTATATCGTACTTCTTTTTTCGTCGGATGAACATTTACATCTACATCCGAAAAAGGTATTTCCAAATTCAAAACAACAAACGGATATTTACCGTTACCGATTAAATCTCTGTATGCCATATCAACAGATTTTTGAAATATCGGACATTTCACGGTTCTTGAATTTATGTAGATATGATAATCTTTTTTGCTTGAACGAGTAAAATCAGGAGTACTTACATATCCTGATATTTTTAATCCTGCCAAATCATCTGTTTTTAAAACTTCTTTTAAATTATCGGTTACGGAATTTGAAAATTTTTCTTTTAAATTACGTTTCAAATCAACCTGAGCCGTTGTTTTTAAAACGGTTTTTCCGTTTTTTTTCAATTCAAAGGCAACACAAGGATGAATAATTGCAATAGATTGTACAATTTCCTGAATATATGAAAACTCTGTATTCGGATTACGTAAGAATTTTAATCGGGCAGGAATATTATAAAATAAATCCTTTACTTCCATTATAGTACCGATTGCACAACCTGTAGGCGTTTTTTTAACTTCTGAGTTTTCGCATACAACCTTTATTCCGTTATCAAAATCCTTTGTTCTTGTAGTACAGGTTAATTTTGAAATAGAAATAATACTCGATAAAGCTTCCCCTCTAAAACCTAAAGTTTCAATATCAAACAAATCTTCTTCGTTTTCAATTTTGCTTGTTGCGTGCTTTGAAAAAGCCAGCACTATATCATCCGGATGAATACCCGAACCGTTATCGGCAACTCTTATATTCCTACATTCGTTTGTAATTTCTATGCTGATTTTTGTAGCTCCTGCATCAACGGAATTTTCAACCAACTCCTTTACAACCGAAGCAGGTCTTTCAATAACTTCTCCTGCCGCTATCTGATTTATCAACTGTTTCGATAACTGTTTAATACGAGCCATATCCCTCACCCTTCATACTTTTACTTTACCCCAAATAAAATTTCATCTAAATGTTTGATTACAAATTTGAAACATTTCTATATGATTACAGAGTAAAAAAATTTATCGGGGAGAGGGATAAAATTGGCAAGAATCAGAACTAATACTAAATTAAAACCGTCAAAGAAAGCCGATTTACAGGTAGTAAAACCGGTTAAAACAACTAAATACAGTGATATAGACTTAAATTCATGGAAAGATTACGGCCATATTTTAACAGGTACTTTGTGGCAATTTCCGACAAGATTAAAAGAACACGGTCATTCAAATGAATATCATGGAAACTATATCCCTCAAATTGCACAACAGATGTATGAACGCTACACAAAGAAAAATGATATCGTCTTAGATTTGTTTTTCGGTTCTGGAACTTCCGGTATTGAAGCAATCAATATGAACAGACGTTGTATTGGTGTTGAATTAAAAGAAGATTTGGCAGAAAGTGTTTCCGAAAAATTTACTCCAAAACAGTTAGTCACTGATGTAAACATAATTTGTGCAGATTCAACTTCTCAGCTTGCAGTTGATAAAGTTAAAGCGAGATTGGATATTATGGGTGAAGAAAAAGCACAATTCTTAGTGCTTCATCCGCCATATGATGATATTATTAAGTTTTCCGATAAAAAAGAAGATTTGTCTAATTGCGAATCTACGGAAGAATTTTATGATATGTTCGAGCGTGTTGCTAAAAACGGTTATGATTTACTTGAAAAGGGCCGTTTTGCATGCCTTATTATTGGTGACAGTTACAAAAACTCAGAAGTTCAGCCTTTAAGTTTTGAATGTATGAATAGAATGAGAAAGCTTGGGTTTAAACTAAAATCCACCATCGTTAAAGATATTCAGGGTAATGAAAAAGGAAAAGGCAGAACAGCTAATTTGTGGAGATACAGAGCATTAGCCGGCGGCTTCAGTATATTTACCCATGAATATATCTTTGTTTTCCAAAAGGTATAATCTTATGGTTAATAAAGATTTAGAAGATATTCAAGAAATGATAAACCAACATAATAAGGAGTTGGAAGAAGAATATCAGGAACTGCTTTCAAAAATCAAAAGCGGTAATGCAACGGCAGATGATTATATTTCGGCTGCTGCTAATATGGAATTAATTTACAAAAACCCTGATAAACAACAATGGGAAGAATTTCTTGAAACAGGAGCAAGAATGGCTCAAAAAAATCTTTCTTCTTCAAACATAGAAGAACGAATTATCGCATTTGTAACTCTTGCAAGTTACTATGAACATAAAAAGAATTATAAAGAAGCCTTAAAATGTTATGATGCTGCAATCGATGCAGGGGGTAAAGAATATCTTGTACTAAGAGCACATTTGAGAGTTAGTTATTTAAACGACAGAAAAGGGGCAAATAAAGATTACGAACTTGCCGTACAAGCAGGCCTGCCGGAAGAAGAGCTTCATCTTTTTGAAATTCTTGTAAAAAATCAAAAAACCTTCTCCGAAAAACTTCCGACGTGGTTAATGATAGCTTTTGTAATAATTGCTTCAATAGCACTCGCTATTGTTGATATATTTCTTGGAGATTAAATATATTTGCTCTTATGGTTAATAAATGTTATAATTAACCTGTTATGAAAAATGTTCGACAAACTAACGTCAATATTCACAGAGATTCTTGGGTTGAGATTAATATTGGTAATCTTGCACATAATGCTCAAGAAATAAGAAAAAATGTTCCTGCCGGTACAAAACTTCTTGCTGTTGTAAAAGCTGATTCATATGGTCACGGTTCTGTAATGTTAGCACCGACACTTTTGGCATCAGGTTTTGATATGCTTGGGGTTGCATCCATTGATGAAGGAGTTGATTTAAGAAACGCAAAAATTAACGCAGAAATTCTTGTTCTTGGGGCGGTACCTGTTTGGGCAATAGAAACAGCTATAGAAAATAATATTGCTATTCCGATATTTTCTGACGCACATATTGAGGCATGTAAACAAGCTTACCGCAGAACAGGTGCAAAACCAAAAGTTCACGTGAAAATTGATACCGGAATGAACAGAATTGGCATTGGTTATGATAAGGCAATAGATTTTATCAAGAAGGTTCAAGGTTGTGATTTTATTGATTTAAAAGGTATTTTTACCCATCTAGCGATTGCGGAGGATAGAAAAGGTACTCAGGTGCAAATTGACAGGTGGAATCATGTTATAGAAAATATTGATACCACAGGATTACTTTTACATATCCAAAATACCGTAGGTACAATGTGCTATGATATTCCAAAATCAAATATGCGTCGTGTAGGTATTGCTTTATACGGATTATATCCCGATATGCCGGAAGATAGTGAAGGGTTCAGACCTGATTTAAAACAGGTAATTTCACTTAAAGGAAGAATTGTACATATACATGAAGCTAAAGACAAAGAAGGCGTAAGCTACGGATTTACATATAGAGCAGACGGTAACAGAACTATTGCGACAATTCCTGTCGGTTATGCAGACGGAGTTTCAAGAGGATTGTCAAACAAGATTTACGGTATTTTAAACGGTAAAAAAATCCGTCAAGTCGGTAATATTACAATGGATCAGATGATGTTTGATATAACCGGAGTGGATGCTGAACTTGGTGATGTTATCACCTTGCTTGATGAAGAAAATTCAATCGACGAATGGGCAAAAATTTTAGGTACAATAAATTATGAATTAACTTGCCGTTTAAAAGTTCGTTTACCAAGAGTTTATACGAGGTAGTTATGACAAAAATCGGTATTATCGGATTAGGATTAATCGGCGGTTCAATTTTTAAGGATTTAAAAAAATTGGGCTATGAAGTTGTTGCGGTTTCACAATCTCAAAATGGCGAGAATATTTTTAAATCCTACGAAGTATTGAAAGACTGTGATATCGTTTTTGTATGTTCGGCAATGAACAAGACTCTTGAAATTCTTGATAAATTAGAGAATATATTACCTGAAAAGACTATTGTAACTGATGTTTGCAGTTTAAAAGAATTTGTAAGTAAAAAGGAAAGACCTTATATTTTTATTCCATCTCACCCAATGGCGGGTACAGAACATAAAGGTTACGAAAACTCTTTTGAGGGATTATTTAAAAATGCAACTTGGGTTTTAACACCTTTTAAAAATACAAAAAAAGAAGAAATTGAAAAGCTTTTAAATATTATTGAAAAGCTTGGTGCAAAACCGTTATTTACAACTCCTCAAAAACACGATGAAGCTGCCGCAATGATTTCGCATATGCCAATGCTTATAGCTCAAGCCCTGTTCCACTCTGCAAGCAATAATGAACTTGCTTTAAAAATGGCATCAAGCGGTTTCCGTGACATGACAAGACTTGCACTTTCTAACGAAGAAATGGCTTCTGATATGATTAATATGAATCATAAAAATATTCAGCTTGCAGTTTTAAAATTGTATAAATCAGTTGGTGAATTGACTTCAGGAGATTACACAAAACTTATAAAAGATATTAAATCAGAACGCAGCAAAATGTTTGTTTCAAAATAAATTTAGGTAAGTAAGAGTGCAGGAGTAAGGTATCAGTACAATAACAACAATCTCTTTGCGGAGGGAAAAGTGAGAGTGTAACAAGAAGTGTGTGTTTAAAAACGGTATCTTATAAAATTTAATAGTATTTCTAACATTAAAATATACAAATAAAAACTTAAAATTTACAATAGTTTTTTACTTTCAAACTTATGGTATAACATATTTTCAGATATACTACAAGAAATAAATCTAAATATTTTTAATGATTTTCTTATCAATTAAATTTATCAAATTATAATAAAATTCAAATTTTTTATTTAATGTTTGGAGTTTATCTGTAAGTTCATTTAAGGTTCTAAATAAGACCTAAAGTACTTGATAAATTTTTATTCTATGTAATAATATGCTAGGAAGATAGCCGTATATGTTTATGGAATAAGCGTAATTAATAATAACATAAGGATTAATTAATAGTGGATAATAAGGATGTTGCAAGCATACATAATGTTAATTTTAAGAAGGACCAATTTATTATCAGTTGGCAACTGACAAGTTTATGTAATTATAATTGTAAATTTTGTATCCAAGGAGATAAGGAAAAACATAAAAAAGATAGTCTTGGAGAAAGTGCAAAAAAGCGAAAAATTATATGTGATAAAATAGTTTCTTTTATTGAAAATTTGCATGGATATAAAAAATTAAAAATTCACCTTCTAGGAGGAGAAATAACTATATTAAAAGATTTTCCTGAAATATTAACAGCACTTGCAAGTTGTCATTTTAAAGGCGAAATTAGATTCAATATCACAACAAACTTTTCGGCACCGGCTGATTATTATATTAAACTTTTTGATACCGTAAAAAAATACAATTCAATTGAAACTCCAAGAAGTTTGGCTGTTTCTGTAAGTTTTTATAAAGATTACGTGGAATTTAAACAATTTTGTAAAAAACTAAATATTGTTCAAAAACATTTAGAAACTAATGTTTTTACGCTCATTCTAAATAATTTAGCAAAAATGCTCCATTTAAGTAAAGTATTGAAAAAAAACGATTTATCCGAAATATTTGTAAGCTATCCTATTTTATGTGATACTGATTATGATAATTTTATCAAGATGAAAAAATGTTTTAAAAATAAGATTAATATAAATCCTATAATTATAAGAGAATACAAAACAGAGTTATCCAAAAATATATCTGATTTATTAATAAGTAATGAGTCTAAGAAGAAAAATATTTTGGTAAAATCTTGTTCCGGACAAGAATTATATTTGCGTAATATACAAGCATTGGGCTTAATATTAGAAGATAAAGATAAATTTTATCCTAAAGGCTATATTTGTGATGCCGGAGTTCATAGTATAAGAATTGATAATCAAGGAAATGTGAAAAGATGTGCTTCTATTAGTAATGAGTTTATGTGTAATCTTGAATGTGAAAATTTAAAATGTTATACAGAACCCCAAATTTGCAATTCAGACCATTGCAGCTGCAATATGTACGGGCTAATAGAAAAAGTAAATCAATTACAGTAAATAAAAATTACTTAAACCAGTTGAAAAAGTAATATACTATTCACAACGAAATTTTTTGTTGTAACCGTATAACCAAATCATGGCAGTTAAAGAAATATAGAACAATAACTCTGCAGATTCTTCAAAAAGAAAATTTTCAGTAGTTTTTTCGGCATATTCACCTAGAACTACACCCAATATAAGTAATAAAATATTCCAAACAGGAAATTTTACTTTTTTGATTATATTCCATAGTTCGACAAAAGCTTTACTTATGAAAAAATACAAACCGCCGGCAACTATATACAAACCTATAATCGGATTTACAAGCCAGCCGTATTTTATCTGTTTCCAAGAATAATATGTATTAACCTCACCCGGTACTGCAAAAAATACTGTTCTGCCGTAATTAAGCTCTCTTGCAAACAGCAAAAATAACACTAATGCCACAAAGTAGAAGAATTTTTTACTTGTTTTTGAAAAAATTGCAAGAAAAAACCCTATACCCAAAGCAACAAGCTGCAAATTTTCCAAAACATCATTTTCATACCCGAAATGTTCAGGTAAATATTTTACACACGGTATTACAGCCAAGGCAGCTAATATCGGAAAAATTGTTGATTTATATAATTTAAAATCAAAATGTGAACTTATAAAATCTAAAAATTTAGTCATTTTTAACTCTAACTCCTTACATCTTGATTATACCAAAAAAAGATGTTTTAATATACTCGTAATTTAGAAAGGGCTAAAATATGAAGATTGCACAAAATATGATTGAACTTATCGGAAACACGCCGCTTGTAAAAATTAATAAATTAAATATCGGCTATGCGACAGTCGTTGCAAAACTTGAATGTAAAAATCCCGCAGCATCAATTAAAGACCGAGCAGCTTATAATATGATTTTACAGGCAGAAAAAGACGGCCTAATAAAACCTGATACTGTGATTATTGAACCGACAAGCGGAAATACAGGGATAGGTCTTGCTTTTATTTGTGCAATAAAAGGTTATAAAATTATACTTACTATGCCTGAAACTATGAGTAAAGAACGCAGAATGTTGTTGAAAGCTTATGGTGCAGAACTAATTTTAACAGAGGGTTCAAAGGGTATGCAGGGTGCGGTTGATAAAGCTGAAGAATTGCATCGTGAAATCCCAAATTCATTTATCCCGCAGCAGTTTAATAATCCGGCAAACCCGCAAATACATTATGAAACAACAGCAGAAGAAATTTGGCGGGATACTGATGGCAAAGTTGATATTGTTGTTGCCGGAGTAGGAACAGGCGGAACAATATCAGGGATTGCAAAAAAATTAAAAGAAAAAAATAAAAAAATAAAAGCAGTTGCCGTTGAACCTTTTGCAAGTCAGGTTTTAGCTGGGAAACCGGCAGGAGCACACAAAATTCAGGGTATTGGTGCAAATTTTGTACCCGGAAATTTTGACCGAAGCGTAATTGATGAAATTTTTCCTGTTAAAAATGAAGATGCTTTTGATATTTCAAGAAAACTTGCAACCGAAGAAGGAATGTTATCGGGAATATCTTGCGGTGCTAATATGTTTGCCGCTATTGAACTTTCAAAAAGACCTGAAAATAAAGGGAAATTAATTGTTGTTATTTTACCTGATTTTGGTGAACGATACTTATCAAGCGGATTATTTGATTAATTAAATTAGGGGTAAGAAGAATGAAAGAAGAAAATAATAATATTAATGGTGTTGTAATTGCATTTGCGATATTTGGGGCATTATTCGCAGCGATTGTTTTTATGTCTGCGGCGATGTTTTATCAGATATTAAAAGCTCAGGAAATAAAAACATCAGATAATTCGACAAAAATAGAAAAAACTTTTGAAAGCTCTCAAGATGAACTTTCGCCAGACTTTAGTACATATATGAAAACTATGCAAAAAGACATAAAGAAAAACTGGAATCCGCCAAAAGGAAACACTAGTAGAAAAGTAGTTTTGCTATTCAAAATAGCAAAAGATGGAAGTTTGAAAAGCTACTCCGTATATCAATCTTCGGGAAATAAAGATTCCGATGACGCTGCCATCGAAGCTTTAAAAGCAACTGCACCGTTCAGTCCTTTGCCTAAAGAATATACTAAAGATGATATTGATATCCAATTTACCTTTGATTATAATGTTTTTAATAAAAATCATAATGAGAAATAATTATATATTAATTTATACAGAAAAGAGGTTTAAATGAAAAAATATTTATTGGTTATTGTTTGTTTGGTTGCAGTAATAGTTTCCGGCTGCGGAATAAAGAATGATGAAAATGCATCAACAGCTCCGAATAAAAAAACCGGAGCACTTATGAAAGATTTATCAATAGCAGCTATGGCCGGCGATGAAAAGAAAATGAATGACATTACCAATGATTTGCAAAAAGAAAAAATTCAACCTAAAGAATTAACTATAAGTGATACTTGTGTAGATTTTACATATATATATGAAAACAAAGAACAAGTATACAGATACTGCAAATAAATGTAAATTTATGTAACTTGTTTAGTAAAATAAGTAAATTAAAATCTTTCACACATCTTGTACTAAATGTGAAAGGTTAGTACAGATGAATACAAGAATTTTACAAAGAAAGCTTACACGCCCGCTTGGGTTTAGGTGGGGTAGTGGGACGTGCCAAAAAGTTAAATCCTTAAAACATTATGCAAAAACATGTTCTGCCGGAGCAGGAGTTTTTGCATCTTCAGCTTTACTTGCAGGATATAATCATTCAATGTGGGCTTGTGCAGGCTTAACAGGTTTAACTCTTTTAAGTATAAAACTTAATAAAATGGCAAAACTTTCTTTATCAAAAATGGTACAAAAACCTGATTTTAAAATAATTGCAGGACGTTTTAATAAAATATTTAATAAACAAGTAAAATATTAGCAAAAAAAATTTTTTGTAGTTTTATATGTAAATATTATTTAAAAAAATTTGAGTTATCTGTATGTTGGTTTTATAATTGGCATGCATTTACGAAATGGAAAGGATTAAAACATGACATCACTAGAAATGACATATCCGGAATTGGAAAGAGCAATTAACCCGACACATGACATTAAATTGTTTGCCGGCCGTTCAAACCCTAAACTTGCTCAAGAAATTGCGGATTCTCTCGGTACAAACGTAGGACCTATGGTTGTTAAAAATTTTGCAGATGGCGAAATTTATGTACAGGTAAAAGAGAGTGTCAGAGGTGATGACGTATTTATCATTCAGCCTTTATGCAATCCTGTAAATGAAAACTTGGTTGAATTACTAATTATAATTGACGCTTTCAAACGTGCAAGTGCCAAAACCATTACTGCTGTTATTCCTTATTACGGATATGCAAGACAAGACAGAAAAACTTCCGGGCGTGAAGCAATTACTGCAAAACTTGTTGCAGATTTACTTACAACTGCAGGTGCAAACAGAGTTTTAGCAATGGATTTACACACTGGTCAAATTCAGGGATTTTTCAATATTCTTGTTGACCACATTTTTGCAGCACCAATTTTGGTTAATTATATCAAAAGTTTAAATATAAACCCTGATGAAATGGTTGCAGTATCTCCTGATATGGGTGGTGCTAACAGAACAAGATATTTTGCAAAAAGATTAGATTGTCCGATTGCGATTATTGATAAAAGACGTGATAAACATAACGAAGCTATTGCCACAAATGTTATAGGTGATGTTGAAGGCAAGGTTTGTTTAATGTTTGACGATATTATTGACACTGCGGGAACTATAACTGAAGCTGCAAAACTTTTAAAATCTAAAGGGGCAAAAGAAATATACGTAGGAGCAACTCATCCGGTATTTTCAGGCCCTGCCGTTGAAAGATTAGGTTCTGCACCAATTACAGAATGTATAGTAACAAACACTATTCCGCTTGATATGAGCAAAATGCCTTCTAATATTAAACAATTATCTGTTGCACCGTTATTAGGACAGGCTATTGCAAGAATACATGATGATGAATCCGTAAGTTCTTTGTTCGGATTTGAAAAGGAAATGCAGGTTTCTTAACAAAAAGAAAATCCTAAAAGCAGAATTGCGTTTTGTGATTTTCTATAGTATAATTTTTATTGCAGATAGTTCTGCGTGTATTGTAATGAAATAAAGGAGAATTAAAATGAGCGTAACAATTACTGATGATTGCATAGCTTGCGGCGCATGCGAATCAATTTGCGATGCAGTATTTTCTATCGAAGATAAGGCTGTTGTTGATGAAGCAGCAGTTGCAGCAAATTTAGATAGTGTTAAAGAAGCTGCTGAATCTTGCCCGGTAAGTGCAATTATTGTTGAATAGTTATAAATATTTTTATAAAAATACCCGTTATCCATGAGTAACGGGTATTTTTATATTAAGTAATGTAAAAATTAAATCTTCATGATAGCAAAGTTTATCTTTTTTAGCTTTAAAATATTATAAATAAGTTCAAAGGAGAAATTATGGACGTTCAAAGAGTAGAAAGTGTAGCCGTTCCAACCGTATTAGCAGGTGTAGTAGGTGGTGCAACAGGATATTTAACCAAAAAAGCTTTTGATAAAGAAGGTAAAATGACAGCCGATCTCCGTAAAGATATGGTTGATTCTTTTACAAAAACTAAAGAAAGTTTTATAAAAGAAGCAGATTCCCTTGATGCTCTTGCTACAGAAGATTTAACCGATATAAAAGGTATTATCACAAGAGGTCTTGAAAAAGATAATGCTATTATTGCCAGAGCATATGCTGAAGCTAAAACACCTAAAGAAATGAATGAAGTATTAAAACATGCAGAAGCAAACGGCATAAACGTTAATAAATATATTAAACAAGCAACAAAAGAAAATGCCAAAAAAAGTAATAAATTATTTAAGTTCGTAAAAAGAAACTTTAAACTTCTCGGTGTAGATAGAGCTAAGGGGCAATCTAAAAATGATGCTATTGTTGAATATTTAAGCACAAGAGATGCTAAAGATGTAAAAGCTGATTTTAACAATGCTATTGAAAGAGAAAAACTTGAGGGCTACAATGCAAGTAAGTATATCCGTAATCTATTCAATAAAGTTTACGATAAAGAAACTAAAGGTTTCAAAAAAGATGAAGCTTTAAAAGAAATTGTAGACAGCTTTAAATCAGCAGGCAGAAGAATGAAATTGAAACAGGCAGGAAAATTTGCAGGTATCGCATCAGGTATCGCTCTTGTTTCATCGTTAATCAGTTCAGGTGTACATAATTTTTATCGTAATCATTATGATTTATCTTATCGAGCAAAAATGTACGAAGAAGCTTTTACAAAGTAAAGTAAAATAAAAAGGCAGACAAATGTCTGCCTTTTTAAGTATTAAACCAATATAGTCATCAGAAGATATTTGTGCTAAAATTTTTATATGATTACGGATAAGTTTTCTATTACCATAAGAAAAATGACTCAGCTTGATATTGAAGCTGTAGTTAAGATTGAGGAAGAATCCTACGGAAGTCATCATTGGTCTAAAGAATCTTTTTTTAACGAACTGAGTAATGATTTTGCCCATTATTTTTGTGCTATCGATAATGAGAATAACATTATCGGCTACATCGGAACTTGGCAGATTATTGAGGAAGCTCATATTACAAATATTTCCGTTAAGCCTGATTATAGAAGAAAAAAAGTCGGAGAGGCTTTACTGCATCATGCAATAGAAGATTGTTACCAAAACGGTATAAAATATATTACTCTTGAAGTAAGAGTTTCCAATGAAAAAGCTATCGGACTTTATGAAAAATATGGTTTTAAATCCCTCGGGACAAGAAAAGAATACTATCAGGATAATAATGAAGATGCTTTAATAATGTGGACAGAAAACATTTTTTACGATAAATTTAAGATATTATATAATCAAAATATTGAAAATTTAAAGAAGGTTATTAAGATAAATGAGTGAACAAAAGGACAATACAGATAATCCTCAAGAAAATCTTGAAGACAAACCTAAAAAACATAAACATAAAAGGTTAAAAGCAAAAAAACATAATTTAAAAAATAAAGAAAAGAAGAAGAAAAGGAAGGGTATTCATGTAGGAATCGGGAGCATAATACTGATTTTGTTTTGTGCATTTTTGCTTGTTGTAGCGACTTTCCTGCAATTAAATATTACTCATTTATATCTTCCGGCAAAACTTTTTACGGGAGAAGTTGTACGTTGGGATGATTTTCTTTTTTCAATAAAATATATTCCTCAAATTCCAATAGTCCTGTTTATTGTAGGATTATTGGGAAGAAGATATGGGTTTATAAGTATTTTAATATACATAATTGTGGGGTTGTTCTTCCTGCCGGTATTCGCTCTGGGCGGAGGCTGGAGATATATATTTGAATACAGTTTCGGTTATATTCTTGCATTTCTTCCGGCAGCATTTATTCTTGGAACAATTCTTAAAAAAGATTATACATATAAAAATGTTGCTAAAGCTGTATTTTTTGCAGTTTTGACAATTCACATAATCGGTGTCTTTTATATGGCTGTACTTGCTCTGTTTAGACATGCAGGCATAAATTTTGTATTAGGCTGGATTTCCGCTCAAAGTGGTATAAAAATTTTATATGATTTTATTTTTAGTTTTTTAATGGTTTTGGTAACAAAATATGCAAGAGCTATTCTGTGGTTCTACTTGTAATTGTAATTTGTATTAAAAATATAAAAAATCATTCATTTTACTTATTGACGAAAGCAAAATAACATGGTAAACTTGCGGTATAAGTAAATATATCCTAGGAGTGAAACAAAATGAAAAAATTATTTATAGGCTTTGCAGCAGTTATAGCTCTGATGACAGGTTCTGCATTTGCAAAAAATGTGCCGGTTACTGCAATTCAACCTTTTAGCAGTTCAAACCCGCCTTCTGAAATAGCCTTCAGAATTAATAGTAACATTCAGGTAACTGACGACGTAGTTTTATTTGAAGGTTACACAGTTAAAGGTAAAATGACATTACAAAACGGTCAACTTGCTTTTGTTCCGTATAGCTTTGTTAACGTTCACAACGAAGAAGGTTCTTTTGAAACACAAACTTACGGTGTTTTGGAAGGTTATGTAAGCGATAGCGGACAGATGGTAAGCATACCAAATGGTGCTACAGTTTCTGTAAGCTCAGGTCAAATGCTTATTTTGAACTTTAAAGATATTATTCCAAAATATGTAGAAATGCCTGAAAATGTAACTGAAACACCAACTGAATTAGTTATCGGAACTACATTGCCTGAAACTATAGAATCTCAAAGACCTTTTGCAAGAAGATTACCGGGATTACCTATTACTGATGTTGCAACAATGGATTCAACAAACAGATACAATCCGGCAATGCCGCTTCAAAATATTTTGAGAAATCGTAACGGAGAATTTTTAAGATAATAATGAAAAATTTTCTAAAGAAATTTTTAATAGCAACAGGTGTCATTCTTATGACACCTGTTGCCGTATCTGCAAATATTATGAGAATGGAAATGGTTTCCGATTTTTCAAGTGAAAAGCCTTCAAATAATATTCAATTAAAATTAGTACAAGATGCTTTTGTATATGATAACGAATTCTTTCCTTCAAACACTATTATAAATTGTGACGTTACTGATGTTTTTGACCCGAAACGATTGAAAAGAAGTGCCTCGTTTTCTTGTAAACCCATAAATTATGCAAGAAGCGGAGAAGAAGTTAAAGAATTTAAAGAAGAATTAAGTTTGAAATTTTTAAAAATATTAAATAAAAAAGATATAACTAAAAGTGTTGCCACAAGTGTTGCAAGCACAGCCGCAAGCCATTTTGTACCGGGGCTTGGTCTTGGGGTAAAAGCAGTAACAGGAGCTGTTGAAGCAGAAAATGGTACTCGTACCAAAGCGGCACTACATAGTGCTTGGGAAAGCACTCCTTTTTCGTATATAGAAGAAGGGCAGGAGATATATTTAGAGGCAGGAGATATTATTCTTGTTAATATCAGTAAAAAATAATAATTTTTTAAAAAAACCTGTATAAAACAGGTTTTTAGAATTTTTTATTTTTCTTCTTTTTCTCTTCTTTGTTTGCCAAATCCATTTGTTCTTTATCAGCATTAGCAGCAGATTTCCACAATTCTTTCAGACCATCCATAACGCCCATTTTACTGAACCAGCGACTAATATACCTTTCATCTGGTCCTAGTGAACCTTCTAATCTTTCCCCGGAGCTTAGGTCATATGTCGCTTTTGACATACCAACTTGGACCGTAACATGAGGCTTAGGATTAGTCGAAGGATCCATAGATATTTTCATATTTGAATATCTTTCTTCTTTAAAACTTCTTGAATTGTGTGCATCGCTGTTTGCATCAACTATTAAATCTTTTAGTACACCGGCCATTTCATTAAATGATTTCGCCATCTACAATAAACTCCTTTAATTGTTTAAACTATGTATCGGGGCAGGTATTCTGCCGCCTCTGTTAACAAAAACTTCCGAAGACAATTTATTAACCGACATAATTGGAGCTTCGCCAAGCAAGCCTCCAAAATATATCTTATCACAAACTTTTTTATTTATTGCAGGAATGATTCTGACTGCAGTAGTTTTTTTATTAATCATACCGATAGCCATTTCATCAGCAATTATACCGGCAATCGTTGAAACAGGAGTATCTCCTGCAATAGCCACCATATCAATACCTACAGAACAAACACACGTCATCGCCTCTAATTTATCAAGAGATAAAACTCCTTTTTCGGCAGCTTCTATCATTCCGGCATCTTCAGAAACAGGAATAAATGCACCGGAAAGTCCGCCGACATGAGAGGAGGCCATAATTCCGCCTTTTTTAACTGCATCATTCAGCATTGCCAAAGCTGCGGTTGTTCCATGAGCCCCTGCATGTTCTAAGCCCATTGCCTGAAAAATACCTGCAACACTGTCACCAACGGCAGGTGTAGGAGCTAAAGATAAATCTACAACACCAAAAGGTATACCCAATCTTGCTGCAAGTTTTTTGCCTACAAGTTCACCTGTTGATGTTATTTTAAAAGCTGTTTGCTTAATTTTATTAGCAACTTCGCCGAAATTAGCATCTTTCGGTAAATTTTCTATTGCTGCTCTCACAACACCCGGACCGGATACCCCAACATTCAAGGCACATTCAGGTTCTCCATAACCGCAATATGCACCTGCCATAAACGGATTATCACCTGCAGAGTTACAAAAACATACTAATTTTGCAGCTCCTATACTATCTCTATCCTTCGTAAGTTCTGCCGATTTTTTAATAATTTCCGCCATTTTTAATACGGCATCCATATTTATACCGGCCTTTGAACTTGCAAGATTTACCGAAGAACATAATCTCTCGGTACAAGCAAGAGCCTCCGGAATACTTTCAACCAAAAGTTCATCACCTTTAGTAAAACCTTTTTCCACAAGAGCAGAAAAGCCGCCTATAAAATTGACACCAACTTCCTCGCCTACTTCGTCCAGAGTTTTTGCAATTTTTACATAATCAGGATTTGTACAAGCTTCTCCTATTAAAGAAATTGGCGTTACAGAAATTCTTTTATTTATTATCGGAATAGAATAATCATTTTCTAAATCATTTGCATATTCGACCAGATTTTTTGCATATTTACGAATTTTATTGCGAATATTATCACAAACAACATTAACATCAGAATGGATACAATCACGCAAACTCAAAGCTAAAGTTACGGTTCTGATATCAAGGTTATGAAGCTTAACCATGTTTATTGTTTCAATAATGAATTGTTCGTTAATTCCCGCCAAAATTCAACCCGAGCATATCAGACAAGCTCGTCCCCTTTACTTTTAATTTTACTTCTACTCTTCTGCTCTTAGATAAATCTTCATTACCGGCACCATCTAAAACAGGATCAGCATAAGATCGACCTTCTACAATAAGCATTTTCCTTAAAGCTTTATTGTATTTTTTCTTATAAGGTGTATGTAAAAGCATATAATCTTGTACTGCATATGCACGCTGCAAACTCAAAAACATATTTTTTGAGTACTGCTCATTTTGAGTTTTTGCATCTTTAAATGTCTGAGAATCTGTATGTCCTTGCACAATGATATTATCAATAGCCCTATACGTTGATTCATTTTCAAACAATGTATCAAAATATATCGGAGTAAATTTTTCCAAGAATTTCTTTCCTTTTGGTGATAATTGATAACTACCAACCTCAAAAAGTTCTACATCAGAAATTTTTACACTTCCGTATAAGTCAACTTCAGCCTTAATTTTTTCAGCTTCAAGTTTTTTGGCAAGTTTTTCGGCGGTTTGCTGCTGCTCCTGCTGCTGTTTTACAGTCTGTTGAGTAAAACCTGTCATAGCAAGAATAAACAAAGTCATAAATACAATACAAAGACCTAACATCAAGTCGGACATTGTTGTCCAGAAGATGTTATCCGAGCCTTCTTCTTGTAATCCTTTTTTACCTAGTATTGCCAATTTTTCTCCTTGCTATTTTTTAGAATAAATCATCTACATCATCTTTTTTATTTGCCGCAACAGCTTCTTTTATATTCTTGTTAAGTAAGTTCATACCGTAAATTAAATTTTCCAAATATGGAACCAAATTACTTGCAATGCCTGAATTTAAAGCAACCTTAAAGTTTTCCGGTAACTCACCGATAAGATTTTGTAAGGAATTGTTTTGGATTTTTGTTTCTTTCAATAATTCTAAAAGGAATTTTTCGGAAGAAATATTATCAAACAAACTTGAAATTCCGTTTTGAGCTGCATATAAAGCTCTTTTACAAAGCATATTGTATGAAACTTTTTCAAAAATGATAAATATCAAGGAACAAGATACCGCGATAACGGATACCAACGCTGCGGTCTGCATGGAACCGATAAAACCTGATAATGAAGACAAAGTTTTTGCCTGTGATGAAAAGTCAACCTTACCAAATGCCATCGCAATATTCAAGAATGTAAATAACGGTCCGCAACCTGTCAAAATTGTTGATACGGATTGAATAAATTTGTAGTTAAATTTTGATACAATTAAAGATTCTTCATCAAAGAAATATAATGGGTCAACTGTTGTTTGAATATATTGTATTGTCGAAGAAACTTCCTGATAAGTTAAATTGTTGTTTTGTCCTTTAAGAGCAATAGATTCTGAAAATACTAACGTATTCTTGAAATCCATCCATGGGACAAGAACATAAGGGTTATGACACATCCATTCATCAATTTCTTTAAATCTGAAATTCAAATCTGTTTTTTTAAAACTGGCAAAAAAGCTTGCCAATAGTTTTAAGTTTTTGTTTACATAAGTATATTTCGTAATCGTAAAGATTAAAGAACCTATAAACAAAAGTAATACCACGTCAATCGGTATATCAGCGAATATCTTTAAAAATCCCATACAACTATCTCTCCATTGTTCTACTTGAATTGTAACAAATTTTATAAGAACGGTCAAGAAATTTACTATAAATACACATTTACAAAAAAAAGACTGCTTTTAACAGCAGTCCTTTTAGTTTAAGAATTTATATATTTAATTAAAAAGTAGTCATTGTTTTTTTCTGAGCAGTAGCACCCGGAATTGATTGCCAATTTGCAGCCATAATCTTTTTGAAAGATTTTAGTGCTGTATCTTCCAATTCACCAAGTTCTTCAGCTTCCATTATCAATTCTCTGAGAGGTAAAAGAGCTCTTTGGTCACGTAACACACCTAAAGCAGCTGCTGCACCTGCACGAACAAGTTCATTTTCTTCATGATTTTTCATAACATCAATAAGGGCCGGAACTGCTTTAACATCATTCAATTTACCTAATGATGTAACAGCATAAATTCTTACGTTAACCCATTCATCATAAAGCATATTGATAACTTTATCTACCGCTTTTTTGTTACCGATTTCGCCTAATGCTCTTGTTGCATCACAACGAACATTTACTTTTTCGTGATCCAAAGATTCAATCAATGCATCTGTTGCAACATCACCGATTTCGATTAATGCATCTGTTGCAGTAATACAAACTTGTGGATTTTCATCATTCAATGCTTCAACTAAAGGTTCAACAACAATCGCACCGCCTAAACGTCCCAATGCTCTTGCTGCACGAACTCTTACGTCAACATTTCTGTCTTCTCTTAATGATTCAATTAAGTGGGTTGTTGCTTTACAATCACCTAATTCGCCTAATGCTCTTGCTGCATATAAACGAACAGAACCGTTTTTATCATTCTTCAAAACATCAATTAAAGGTTCAACTGCTTTGGAATCGCCCATTTCGCCAAGAACTCTTGCAGCGTTATAACGCACTTTTTCGGAATTACTTGTTCTTAAGTCTACGAGCAATTCTTCAAATGATTTTTTTACTTGTTTTTTCTTACTGTTCACACTAATTGTCATTTACTTTCCTCCGACACATTACAATTTTCACACCTATACATCTATAAAGATTTTTTTGTGAAAATTATTGCCTTTTTTGTATTTATATATTAACTATTTGTTACAATTATTTTTAACCTTTATACTTTCTGAGTGTTAAAAATGACTCTTATACCTTTTGTTTTTTGGGGTTCTGGTTAATTTATTAAGAGTATATTGAACACTTTATGCATGTATATTAACACATGTTTTAAATTATTACATGGGTAATATGTATTATTTGAAAAAATATTGTGTTTGTTTTTTTAATATAAGGTGTTATTCAAATATACACGCTCCAATTTTGTAATATAACTTTACAAACACTACTTACTATGGATAGTAATAATAAATTCTGTACCCTTTCCTAACTCACTATTCACACTAATTTTGCCGTCATGCTTTTCTATTATCTTTAAACAAATTGCTAAACCTAATCCTGTGCCGACACCAACTCCTTTTGTTGTGTAACCGGCAGCAAAAATTTTAGGAATTTCGCTTTCAGGAATTCCTCTGCCGGTGTCTTTTATAGACACAGTCAAAGTTTCAGCCTCATAGAATGTTGTTATCGTAATGACACCTCTATCCTCAATAGCCTGACACGCATTTATCAAAATATTTGTAAAAACTTGGTTTAGCATATTCGGATAACACTTTATCATAGGAATATTTCCGTAATTTTTTATTATTTCAATACGATTTTTTGTTTCATGCCTGATTAAATCCAAAGTCAAATCAAGCTCTTTGTTGATATCTGCTTCTTGAACCTCTGCTTCATCAAGTCTTACAAATTTTTTCAGAGATACTACTATATTTGAAATTCTTTGAATTGCTTCTTTGTCTATTTGGTTGATTTCCTGCATTATACCTGACAATTCGGCATCTTGAATTTGTTTAATAAGTTTTTCTATTAATCCGTTATTGGACTTTATTGATGCAACCGGAGTATTTATTTCATGGGCTACTCCTGCAACAAGCTGACCAAGAGATGCCATTTTTTCCGAATTTATCAGCTGTAATTGAGTATCCTTCAATTCCTTCAGCGTATTTTTCAATTCTTTAACAGTATCAATATTTTTTTGATAAAGTTCTGCTCTTATAATTGCGTTACCGAGCTGGAATGAAATAGCTTCAAGAATTTCTATTTCTTCACTCAATTCCCGTTTTTGATAACTAAGCAAAACTATGACTCCGACAAGCTTTTGAAGGTGATAAACCGGAACAATAATTCTCATTATCGGCTGCTTAAACGGTATTGCTTCAATATATTCTTTTAAGCAGTGTATAACCGATATTTTTTTGTCGTTTATTGTCTGGAAAGTTTTGGTATCAAAGGATATTAGCTCACCAACCTGAGGGTTTTTTTCACCATAAATTTCTTCAACTCTAAATTTTCCGTGATCATTTGAAGCATAATAAGCTTTAAAAGAGCCAAACATATTTGCTAATTCAAATAAGGCTGATTGCAAAATTTTTGAAATATCCATTGATTCTCTGATTGTATTGGAAACCTTATTTATTAAGGCTATTCTTATTGCCTGCGATTGAGCTTTTTGTTTTATGTTCCGTAAATCTATTATTTCTTCCTGTAATTTGTCATAATTTTCGGAAAGTTTTCTATATTGCCTGTCTGCCTGTTCAAGAGTTTTAGATGCACTTACATCTGCAAAAAATAAATATGAATATCTTCCTCTTTTCAAAACCGTCAAATCATAATAAGAAAATTTATTTTGATTATTTTGATAAGAAACACATGCAAAAAAATTCTCTTTTGAATTAAGTGCATGCCAGATAGGAGAATAGTTTTCGATATTTTCACTGTTCAGTGGACAGATATCAAAATTCATATTATGAGAAAACTTTTTTAAATCAACAAAATCATTAAACCAACGATTGAAGGTGTTGTTCTTATAAACAACATCTCCCGTATAATTAACAATAATAACAGCATCCCTAAACTGTTTGAAAATATCAAATCTCTTCATAACAATATTATAGAAAAAACTATACCTTTCGGCAAGATGCAACTATTTGATGAAAAGTTAATAACTATGTTTTTCGATTATATTTTCAAAATTATCTTCCGGTGATTTTTCATAATATTTTTTTACATATTGACCTTTGTCATTCATTTCGTATTCTGTAAAAATTCTGTAACCGTTTTTAAATTCTTCAACTTGCTTTTTCTTTCCATAATAATTAACCTGTTTAACAGATTGACCTTTTGAATTGTATGTATTTTCTACTCTGTTACCATTCAAGTCACCGATAATTACTGTTCTTTTTGAAGGATTAACATGGATTTCTCCCCAATCATCCATTGTTAGCATAAAATCTATTTCTGATTGGGAAATACCAATTTCTTTTAATTGTTGAATTTTTTCTTGTTTATTAACTTTTTTGTCATATAGTGCTTTTGCTTGCGACCGAGGTACCGGTTTAAATGGTATAATAATTTCTTTTGGTTCGTACAATGCCGGATTACCCCAGCTTCTTTGAGTTGATGTACTGAATAAATTCCCGCAAATTGTGTTTACTGATGGCATATAAATCCCCTTTCTAAATATAAATATCCCCTTGTATTTATATAAAGTATTGGAGTATATAAAAATTGCATAAGTCAATAAG
>Ga0247611_10002869_pt1 | contig 26700 bp, 21 predicted proteins | sample 177DNAGHGhighgp2_FD_192422 | JGI IMG/M metagenome (GOLD analysis project Ga0247611, IMG submission 192422) | Sheep rumen microbial communities from Palmerston North, Manawatu-Wanganui, New Zealand - 1770 DNA GHGhigh gp2 | ecosystem: Host-associated > Mammals > Digestive system > Stomach > Rumen... | reverse complement strand
TGGCCGGATGCTTCCGACATGCCACAGAACCTGCGGGATGCTTTCAGGGCCGGTAGTCTGCCGCTGATGAAATACACCAACATGCTGACGTTCAATGTCCGCGCCATCACTATCTATGTGACGTGCCTGCTTGACTGTCCTTGGGTCTATCTGTTGGTTGAGGTTATTATATTAAATATAATGTACGCGTATATGCACCGCACTCATGAACGGCTGTGCGATAACTTATACCGTCAATTCCTGAGTGTATGACAGCGGGCTATATCTTTGACTACGGAGGAACCCTCGATACGGGTGGGCAGCACTGGGGACAGGCGCTGTGGCATGCCTATGAGCGCCATCAGGTACCTGTCACAGAGGCACAGTTCCGTGAGGCATACGTCCAGGCGGAACGAACCTTGGGAAGCCAGCACATCATTCTGTCTACTGATACCTTCCGTACAACATTGGAAACGAAGATACGTCTTCAGTTGGATTATTTGGGTAGACTCTCACCTCTTACCTCTTACCTCTCACCTCTCCTCGAAGACCTCTATGACAGGACCAAAGCCGAGACAAGCCGGAGCCGTGAGGTCCTGCGGCAACTGAAGGCGCAGACGCCATTGGTGCTGGTTAGCAACTTCTATGGTAATATCTCTGTTGTACTTCGGGAGTTCGGGCTAGACCAGATGTTCCAGTCTGTCATCGAGTCTGCTGTGGTGGGTGTCCGAAAGCCAGATCCCCGTATCTTCCTGATGGGGGCGGAGGCATTGCAACTTGACCCTTCGCAGGTGACAGTCGTCGGCGACAGTCTTTCGAAGGATATACTGCCAGCCCGTCGTGCCGGATGCCAGACAGTGTGGCTGAAAGGGGAGGGCTGGACTAAAGATGAAGAAACGATGGCTTCAGAGGCCGACCGTATTATCAGGAGCCTCGACGAGTTGTTAGTGAATAAAGAAATAAAGACTATATAGAAATGAATCAAACAAACGTAAAGCCAGCAGAAGGTAGGCTGGGCATTTTGGTAGTTGGCAACGGAGCAGTTGCTACGACATTCATGACGGGTGTGCTGATGACTCGCAAGGGACTGACGAAACCTATAGGCTCTATGACACAGTATGACAAGATTCGTGTCGGACGGGGTGCGTCGAAGCGGTATCTGAAATACGGCGACATCGTTCCACTGGCCAGTCTGGATGATATTGTGTTCGGCTGTTGGGATGTCTATCCGCAGAATGCCTATCAGTCTGCCATCTATGCAGAGGTGTTGAAAGAGAAGGATATTGAACCGGTTCGTGACGAACTGGAGCAGATTGTGCCGATGAAGGCCGCTTTTGACCATAACTATGCGAAACGGCTCAACGGCGACAATGTAAAATGCTCAAAGCTCAACGCTCAAAGCTCAATACCAACGAGGTGGGAGATGGTTGAGGCGCTGCGTGAGGACATTCGCCGCTTCCGTTCAGAGAAGGGGTGCAGCCGAATTGTTGTGCTCTGGGCCGCTTCCACAGAGATCTATGTACCTGTCGAGAAGAGTGTACACTATCGCCTGGCTGATCTCGAAGCAGCCATGAAGGCCGATGACCGCCAGCATGTCGCCCCCTCGATGTGCTATGCCTATGCTGCCCTGTCCGAAGGGGTCCCCTTTATCATGGGTGCTCCTAATACGACGGTCGATATCCCCGCCATGTGGGAACTGGCAGAGAAGATGCATCAGCCCATTGCCGGCAAGGACTTCAAGACAGGACAGACGCTTGTCAAGTCTGGTTTCGCACCGATTATCGGCACGCGCTGCCTTGGACTCTCCGGCTGGTTCTCTACCAATATCCTGGGCAATCGTGACGGTCTTGTGCTCGACGAGCCGGAGAACTTCCGTACCAAGGAGGTGTCGAAACTCTCTACGCTGGAGACGATTCTCAAGCCCGACGTACAGCCCGACCTCTATGGTCACGGTAACGACGAGGACAATCAGTACTATCATAAGGTACGTATCAACTACTATCCGCCTCGTAACGACAACAAGGAGGGCTGGGACAATATCGATATCTTCGGCTGGATGGGCTATCCGATGCAGGTGAAGATCAACTTCCTCTGCCGCGACTCCATCCTGGCTGCCCCCTTGTGTCTTGACCTCTGCCTGCTCTCCGACCTGGCTGCCCGGGCAGGGCGCTATGGCATTCAGCGCTTCCTCAGTTTCTTCCTCAAGTCGCCGATGTACGACTATACCCAGGGCGAGGAGGCTGTCAACAACCTCTATCAGCAGTACACGATGCTGAAGAACGCCATCCGTGAGATGGGCGGCTATGAGGCTGACGAGGAAATCGACTGATCTTGTTTACAGTTTACGGTTTACAGTTTACAGATGATATGACAGAAGGTCGTTCTGCCGCTGATGTGATTTTGGCAGATAATCAAGATATTACGAGGGTAGGGATGATGCATGTCTGTGACAAATTCTGTGAACAGACTTACCGTCAGGTGGCCGACAAGACTGAACTGATAGAGCAACTGAAGCATAATGGCGAGGCTGTGGTGGTGCTCGACTATACGCTTTTCGATATCAACGACATCGAGGAGTTGGAAATCCTGCACGAGCGCTTCCCTCTGGCCAAGTGGATACTCTTCAGTTTTGACTTGTCGTCCGATTTCGTGCGCAGGGCCATTGCCTTGACCCCTCTGTTCAGTGTGCTGCTCAAGGACTCGTCGCTCTCCGAGATCTGCGACTGTCTCCGCTATGCTGCCCGTGGCCAGCGGTTCATCTGCCAGCGGATGGCGGAGATCCTGCTGGCACCGGCACAGGATCGTATGGCCGAGGATGCCCGTCTGACCCGTACGGAGATGGAGATCCTGAAAGACATTGCCTTAGGCATGACCACCCGTGAGATAGCCGAGAAACGCTTCTCCAGTTTCCATACTGTCAACACACATCGGAAGAACATCTTCAGGAAGTTGGGCGTGAACACCGTCCACGAGGCTACTAAGTATGCGCTTAGGGCCGGACTGGTCGACTCGGCAGAGTATTACATATAAAAAAACCAAGAGTGTCATCACGACAGTCTTGGCTTTACTTCTAACTAACTTATTATCAACTATTCATTACTCATTCTGTTTTCATGGTGCAAAATTACAGAAAATAAGTGAAAGAGAAGGCGTAAAATGAGGGAAAAGTGCAAAAAAACAACGTAATCGTTTGCGTTAGTGGAATTATTTTCGTACCTTTGTCGCCTAAGAACAACTTATTACGACTGACATGGCAAACGGAAAACATCGGATATCCTTGAAAGACCTTGCTCAGGAACTGGGCGTGAGTATCGCAACTGTCAGCAGAGCCCTGCGCAGTTCACCTGAGATAGGACAAGAAATGCAGCAGCGCGTGAAGGAACTGGCACGCCGTCTGAACTACCGCCCCAACCCCTTTGCACAGAGTCTTCGCAAAGAGGCTCCTCGGGTGATTGGAGTCGTCGTGCCCAATCTCGTCACCCATTACTATGCTGCCGTGCTCGATGGTATCGAGGAGGAGGCTGCCAAGAGCGGATATAGCGTCATCAGTGCCAACACCCATGAGCAGAGTGATGCCGAAGTACGTGTCATCGACAACTTCATCAGTCTGCACGTCGAGGGTATCGTCGCCTGTCTGGCGCAGAGCACCACCGACTACAGTCATTTCGAGGAAATCTCAAAGATGGATATCCCCTTGGTGTTTTTCGGACGCACTTGCCTGCCGGAGAAGTTCTCTTGCGTCACAGCCAACGGCGACATCGCAGCCCAGGAGGCTACCCAGCACCTGATAGATACGGGCAGCCGCCGTATCGCCTTCATCGGCGGGCCAAACCATCTCGACATGGTACGTCGCCGCAAGCATGGCTATCTGGAGGCCCTGCGGGAGAACCGTATCCCCATCGACCGTGACCTTGTCGTCTGCGAGCGCATCGACTACGAGTGGGCTCTCAACGTCACCATCCGGCTCTTGCAGAGCGAAAACCGTCCTGACGCCATCCTCGCCTTCAATGACATCATTACCTTCGCCGCCTTCACGGCCATCAAGCAGTTAGGGCTGCGGATACCTGAAGACGTGGCGCTCATCGGATTCACCGATGATGTGCATGCACAGTATGTCACGCCGAAACTCTCTGCCATCGAGGATCAGTCACGCCTGATGGGACAGACGGCCTGCCGCCTCTTGCTGAAGAACATCGGCGGCGACAGCAAGATCTATCGTGAGATCGTGCCTCAGAAACTCGTGATCCGTGAGTCCTCAGCCCGTCGCTGAACAGATACAGTCAAATGAAGAAACTGGTTTACAGCATCCTCTGCCTTTGGATCATCGGCCTGTCGTTTGGCTGTAGCGGCGACAAGGCGCAGATGCTGCAGCAGTTAGAGCAGTTGGAACAGCAGAACCGTTCTGGCGAGGCGATGCTGAACGACTCGCTGGCAGAGTCGTTGGTGAACTACTTCGACCGTTACGGCGATGCCAACGAACGGATGCGTTCCCGCTATATCCTCGGCCGCACCTACTATTGCCTCGATGAACTCCCCCGTGCCTTAGAGATGTATAATGAGGCTGCCGACTGCGCTGACACCACGTCAGCGGATTGTGACTTTGCCAAACTGAGCCGAGTATATGCACAAAGGGCAGCAATTTACTACGATCAAGTGATTCCCAATGGCCAGATAGAGAATCTTCGTAAGGCTACATATTATGCATTAAAGGGAAATGATTCTTTAATGGCTATAGAATGTTTTGCACAACAAGCTGATGGCTATGATCTTTTGCAGAAGCATGACTCAGTTATATCCATTAAAGAGAGGGCTGCGAAAATGTTCAAGAATATTGGAAGAGATGATCGAGCCGCGCAGACTTTAGGTAGTACTATCACTTCCCTAATTGAAACTGGCAATTTGTCTAAAGCAGGGTTATATTGTAGGATATACGAGCAAGGTGCAGGTATATATAATGATACCATATCGGAAGGTCATGAAATCTATTATTATATAAAAGGGAAATACTATTTAGCAGTCCATCTGTTGGACTCTGCCGAGTATCTGTTTAGGAAAGAACTTCGGGATGGTAAAGATATAAACGACCATATAGCAGGTTACAAAGGTCTGCAAGAATTATATGAACAGAAACGTATTCCTGATTCCATAGCCAAATATGCGAAACTCAGTTATGAACTCAACGACTCAGCCTATTTGCTTTCTGAGATGCAGAACATTCAGAAGTTTCAGGCCTCTTACAACTATAACCATCACAAACTTTTGGCAGAACAAAGTGAGAAGAAGGCCCAACAGTCACTTAACTTGCTGATTGTAATCATTGCATTAGTTATCATTATTTCCATTTTAGCGTATTATTGGTTCAAATCTTATCAAGCCAAGCGGAAAGCAGAGATTCTACAGTATCGCAAGGATTTGGAGAAGTTGGAAAGACTTCAGACCGAGTTACAGGACATTTGCTCTGAAGAGAAACTCTCCCCATGGGAGATTTTTGAGAAGAAACAGGGGGAGATTGTCACTATTCTTAACAGGGTAACAGAATATAAGCGGAAGACCAAACAGCCATTGGCCACATTGGAAGAACGTCTTAGCAAGGCTCCTGTAGTCAAACGGCTGAAAGAATATGTTAACGCCAATCCTTATCAAAAGGCATCACAGGCAGACTTCGCAGAACTAAGAAGTTTACTGAATGAGGAACTTCCTCATTTCTATACAACTTTGAACACACCACACTATACACTATCAGAAATCGAATATGATGTGTCCATGCTCTTGCGAGTTCGGTTTTCACCGATGGATATTCACAAATTAACAGGTATGTCGCCCGGCTATGTATCCAACATGCGTAGCCGCTTGTTGTTAAGAGTCTATGGTGTAGATGGCTCTCCTGCTGACTACGATAAGCGCATTTTAGCCATCAGTTAAAAACCTTTCCCTACGGGAAAATAAAGTTGGAAAATCTTGGAAAATCATTTTTCTAAGATTTTCCAGCTCTTTGGTGCGCCTTTTCCTAACTTTGCATCCGAGAAGGCCTCTCACAATTATCTTAGTATTCATTTAAAATTAGAAAGATTATGTTTAAGAAACTATTTTTAATTGTAGCTCTTTTGAGTGGGTGGGGTGCAAATTCCCTTTGGGCATGGCATCAAGTTCCCATGCATTTTATAAAAAAAGGCTCAAGTGATTATGGTAATACTCTTGCTCCTCCACGTCCCTGGTACATCACTCAGGATGATTACGTTCTTACCTTTACCGCCTTCGAGGATGAAATTCTACCAACTGTTAATAAATGATAAATCATTTGGTTCTTAGTGTTGCATCTTGCATAGATAGCTATTATAGATAATAGAAAGTCATACTAAAATTGTTATTATAATGAAGAAACTTTTACTGTTGTTGGCAATATTGCCATTTACATCGTATGCGCAGGGCGATTATCGTCCTCTTGCAGAGAAAGGAAAGAAATGGACCTATCATCATGACACCTATCAGTATGTGTATGATTATTACTATACACTTGAAGGTGATACGGTGGTAACAGGTAAGGACTGTCTGAAGTTGTTCTCGAATAACAAGGACAATACTGGATCTGTCAACTATGAGGGTGCATTGTATGAAGAGGACAAAAAGGTGTACTGTTTCTATCCTGAGAGGGATAAGGCATCACTCTTGTACGACTTTGGTTGTGAAGTGGGCAATGTGCTTCACGTTAATGGCGTTGAGTTGGTAACCCAGGCAATTGGCGCTATTGATGTAAATGCCAAGAGCGTCAACCGCTATGATTTTCAGGCACAGCAGACGATAAGTGACAGTGAGGAACCGTTTGTCATAGGAAAAATGTCATGGATAGAAGGGGTTGGGTCTACATTGGATTTCTTCGGTATGCTGCCGCTTCAAGGCAATTACAACAGTCTCGTGGCCTGTGAGGTGAATGGTGAGGTGATATACCAGTCTGCTACATCTATCCAGGGTATCAAGTCAAGTAACCTCAATAGCGACGGTGCCATCTACGATCTCCAAGGGCGTCGCCTCTCGTCTCTCCCTGCCAAGGGCCTCTATATCCAGAACGGCAAGAAGCGTATGGTAAGATAATTACGAAAGCGATTCCTATATCTCTTCTTAAATTTTTTCTGGTCTTTTGCATATGTACATTCCATAAGCGTTAAAGTATCTTAAAAGATGGCAAAATCCCGTCAACCTTTTAGGTTTTCTCAGTTATATCTATGTAGAAAGTCTACAAACGAAGGTGTTTAATCATTTTAAAAGTTAAGTAGTTATGAAAAAGTATTTTATATTCGTGATGAGCGCCGTGCTGCTGATGACGACGGGCATGGTAACGGCGGCTTGCAGTAGTGACGATGACAATGTTATCACCACAAAGACTCCCGAGCCCTCCGAAACTCCCGAGTCCTCGGAAACTTCCGAGTCCTCCGAAACTTCCGAGACGGCCCGGACATCTCCCCAACAGCCTTTGGAGGCCGGCATCGTCACGGTCATCTCTGACACGGGTACCATGTGTTACGATGCCTCAGAAGATTTCTGGTATGTCCTCACACCGCTGAAGATTCCCGGGGGTGAACAGTTAATCGACGGCGGAAAGGCTTATTATCTGTACAACCTGCCAGACGAGTATAAGGTCGAGGGTCTGAAGGTGAAGTTCACTGGCGTCGCATACAAGTTTTACGAAGACAAGAACGGCGATGGAGTATACGTATACTACGGCGGTATTAAATATCTCGACATATTGGTCAATCAGATTGAGATTGTGGAATAGCGTATGGTAAGATAATCACGATAAACGATTTCTATTTCTCTCTTTAAATTGTTGCCTGTTGGATTATGTGATGAAGAAGTAAGAACGGATTAGTGTTGTACTAGAAATCCGACAGGCTATGGCCGCCATCTGAAGGAGTCCTTCGGGTGGTGGCCTTTTTTTCTGGTCTTTTGCAGGTGTTAATTTGCTCACGCAAAAAACTGAAAACAGGCCTACATTCCTACATTTTCGGCCTAACCATCTGATATTCAGAAGGTAAGACTATGTATGGTGCCTACATGGAAATCATCAACCCTACATAAAAAGGGCATTTTTACCGTTGATCTGACCGTTTCAGTGGTCTTATAAACAGAGTGTTTCATGCTTGTTCCGACAATGGAAACACTGTGTTTCCCTAGGAGAAACAGAGTGTTTCCTTCGATGAAACACAGTGTTTCACTCGCAGGAACAGAAATGGAACACCCTCATATACAGAGGTTTAAGTGTCAATATTGGTGTAAATATGTCATAGTTTCAGCATTTTATGTAGGGTTGTCTCTATTTATGTAGGCACCATACATTGGTTAATATGCTATATATCAGGTGGTTACAAGCAAAATGTAGGAATGTAGGGTGTTTTTGATAAAATTCGTTCAAAACTTTTTATGTGCACATACTTAATATGATTAGTGATCAGGGGGACTATTTCATTGTTTCGCTGAAGAAATCGGCCTGTTGGCTGAAAAGACTGCGCGGAGGATTAAACTTTGAGGGCATCGTAGAGTCAAATAAGCAGTTGCAACTCAAGAGATAATCCACAACATGTATCACTAATTAATAAATGAGTAAGACAATGAAAAAGATGTTGATGACACTACTGGCAGCCGTGATGGTAAGTACGGCAGCCGTTGCACAGAACAAGGACGACAACAAGTCGCCACAGGACAACAACCGCAGGCAGGAGATGGTGAAGCATCGCACAGACCGTCTGGTGAAGGACTATCAACTGAACGACAAACAGGCCAAGCAGTTGCTGGAACTTAACACTAAGTACGCCGACAAGATGCGTCCCCATCATCCCCGCCATCACGGGCCTCACGGCATGAGGGGCCAGCGCCCGGAACCTCCGAAGGGCGATGTGAAGGGAGAGCGCCCGGAACCGCCGAAGGGCGACAAGAAGGGTGAGCGGCCTGAGCCCCCAAAGGGTGATCGGAAGGACCGTCGCAAGGAGATGGACGAGACGATGAAGGCCTATGAGGCTGAACTGCAGAAGATCATGACGCCCGAGCAGTTCAAGAAGTATCAGGCTGACATGAAGGAGCGCCGTGACAAAGGGCCGCGGCATCCGCGACATATTTAAGTAAACGGCCGCGCACTCAGCGAGTGCACGGCCGTTCTGTTATCAGGACTTGGCTGCTGGTTATTCAATCACAACCAGCGCGTCGTCTTCCATCACGCTTTCACCGATCTTCACGCAGATGGCTGTCACCTTGCCGTCTTTCTCGGCGGCCAGGTTGTTGGCCATCTTCATGGCTTCGAGTACGATCACCGTGTCGCCTGCCTTTACCTCGTCGCCTTCGGCCACCAGGATGTCGGTGATGACACCAGGCAGCGGGGCCTTGACGGCGTTAGCCTTGTTGACAGCGGCCTTGTCGGCAGCAGGAGCGCTGTCGTCGGAAGCAGCGGCAGCGGCGGGTCTCACCACGGGCTTCTTCTTCTCAGGCTCAGCCTGCTTCTCCATCTCTACAGTATATTCTTCACCGTTTACGGACAGGGTGGCGATGTTGTCTGTGATATCACAGATGACCACCTCATACTTGTTGCCGTTGATTGTATACTTATATTCTTTCATACTCAAAACTCATTTACGGATGTTGTGTGAATGTCTGTGCATAGCCGTTCCACTGAGTGGGATGCCCAGCGATGGTGATGATGCCCGGCTCTGCATCGTGAACGTTATTGCCTAAGTGCTCGTGGAGCGCCAGGGCAATGGCTGCATATACTTCGTTGTTCATTCTGTAAACTATAAACTGTAAACAATAAACATTACATCGGGATGTTACCGTGCTTCTTGGCGGGCAGGGCGTCGCGCTTGGTGGCGAGTTGAGCCAGTCCGCGGCAGATGCGGAAGCGGGTGTTGCGAGGCTCGATCACATCGTCGATGTAGCCGTACTTGGCGGCCTGGTACGGGTTGGCGAAGAGCTCGTTGTACTCGTCCTCCTTCTCGGCGATGAAGGCCTTCACGTCCTCGCCGGCCTCCTTCTTGGCCTTGGCCTCCTTGGCGTAGAGCACGGCAGCGGCACCGCTGGCACCCATCACGGCGATCTCGGCAGAAGGCCATGCGTAGTTCAGGTCGGTGTGGAGTTGCTTGGAGCCCATCACGATGTGAGAGCCGCCGTACGACTTGCGCAGGGTGACGGTGATCTTGGGCACTGTGGCCTCGCCGTAGGCATAGAGCAACTGGGCACCGTGCAGGATGACGGCGTTGTACTCCTGACCCGTGCCAGGCAGGAATCCGGGCACGTCGACGAGCGAGACGATAGGAATATTGAAGGCGTCGCAGAAACGTACGAAACGGGCACCCTTACGAGAGGCGTTCACGTCGAGCACACCGGCATAGCAGGTGGGCTGGTTGGCCACGATACCTACGCTCTGGCCGTTGAAGCGGGCAAAGCCCACGATGATGTTCTTGGCGAACTTGGGCTGCACCTCGAAGAACTCGCCGTCGTCGGTGATGGCTCCAATGACCTTATACATGTCGTAAGCCTCGTTGGGGTTCTCGGGGATGATCTCGTTCAGGCTGTCCTCCATACGGTTGATAGGATCCTGAGTGGGCTTGAAGGGAGCGGTCTCCATGTTGTTCGAGGGGATGTAGCTCAGCAGGGTCTTCAGCATCTGCAGGCCCTCCTCCTCAGTAGCAGCGGTGAAGTGGGTCACACCCGACTTCGTGGCGTGTACGCTGGCACCGCCGAGGTGCTCCTGGTCGATATCCTCGCCAGTGACGGTCTTCACCACCTTCGGGCCGGTGAGGAACATATATGATGTGTTCTCCATCATCAGCGTGAAGTCGGTGAGGGCAGGGGAGTAGACGGCACCGCCGGCACAAGGACCGAAGATGCCTGAGATCTGGGGGATGACACCCGAGGCGAGGATGTTACGCTCGAAGATCTCGGCGTAGCCTGCCAGGGCGTTGATACCCTCCTGGATACGGGCACCGCCCGAGTCGTTGATGCCGATGACGGGGGCGCCCATCTTCATGGCCATGTCCATCACCTTGCAGATCTTCTGGCTCATGGTCTCAGAGAGAGAACCGGCATGAACGGTGAAGTCCTGTGCGAAGACGAACACCAGGCGGCCGTCGATGGTACCGCTTCCGGCTACGACGCCGTCGCCGAGGAACTGCTTCTTCTCCATACCGAAGTTATGACAGCGGTGCTCCTTGAACATGTCGTACTCCTCGAACGACCCCTCGTCGAGCAGCATCTCGATGCGCTCACGGGCTGTGTACTTGCCACGGTCGTGCTGCTTCTGAATCGCTTTCTCACCACCACCGAGACGGGCCTGTTCGCGCTTCTCGATGAGTTGCTTGATCTTTTCTAATTGCTTTGACATTGCTTTTATGTTTTTTACTTTTTTACCTTTTTATATTTTATTCCTTACTCCGGGTGCTCGCAGAGTTCGGTCAGCACGCCGGCAGTAGACTTCGGGTGCAGGAAGGCGATGTTCAGACCCTCGGCACCCTTGCGGGGAGCTTGGTCGATGAGGCGCACACCCTTCTCGCTGACCTCGGCCAGGGCATTGGCTACACCGTCCTCGATGCAGAAGGCCACATGGTGAACACCCTTGTTGCCCTTGTCGATCCACTTCTGAATGGTGCTCTCAGGCGATGTCGGCTCCAGGAGTTCCAGTTTCACCTCGCCACACTTCAGGAAGGCGGTCTTCACTTTCTGGTCCTCTACTACTTCTGTTGCATAACACTCTAAGCCCAGCACGTCTGTGAAGAACGGCAGGCTCTCTTCGATGCTCTGGACAGCGATGCCCAGATGCTCAATGTGGGAAATCTTCATGTCGATATAAGAATTAAAATAATAATATTATTAAAAATGTTGTGCAAAGGTACGCAATTCGTGGCAGAATCTGCATAATACTTTGTTTTTTTTGCCTTTTTTATACAAAATAATAAGATTGCCGCTCAAATACGAGCGACAATCTCATTGTTTTCTTGACTGTATTATAATGCCTTAGTTTTTAAACAGATTGGGGAAAATGAGAGAGGCGTTGCCAAGGGTGTACCAGTCTTTGCTCGTGTTCTTGTCCTGGGCCCATTCCAGGAACTCGGGATAGGCCGACTTGATGCTCTGACCCTCCATCGGGTAGTTGAAGTTCAGAGGTACGATGATAGCCGACGGGGCATCTCCCTGATTCGGCGTACGGATGGACTGACCGGTAGTTTGGTTCTCGATATAGATGCCTCGCATGTATTCCTCGATGGTCTTGTCGGTAGTGATGAATTCTGAGATGACGAGTCGTGTCTGCCCGTTCTTCACTGTGTTGGCGAAGGTCCCCTCGGGGATATGGAGAATCTCATGGATCTCTCGGTTGTTCAGCAATTTAGAACCTTCTAAGCCACGCAGCACAACCTGGTCTTCAGCACCACAGGCCACCAAACCTATCTGGATGGTATTGGCATCAATCCTGATACCCTGTAGCACCACGTCGTTCATGTCGTAGTCAGCCTTCTCCGGACGGTCCTCGAAGCACATGGTGTAGGCGGCTGCCTCAGGCTCCTGCGGCTGCTCGATAGAAGCTATGCCGCTTGTGCTTGCCGGGTTTGCTACCGGGATGATATCAGGCTCAGGCTCTACATCAATGTTGTTCTTCTCAGGCAGTTTGGTGGTACCACCTATCTGAATGATGATATCGCTGAAGTTACAGTCAACACCGTCCTCAAATGTCAGGAACGTCTTTCCGTTGACGCCGAACATGGCAATTCGCGGATCGTTGATTTCCATGCTATAGTTCAGAACGGCATTGTGGAAGTTGCCGTAGTTGTTGATCTGTGTGTTCAGACCACCCACGCCGTAGAGACATCCGCCAGTAGTGTGGTAAACATTCGTTCCACCGTTCTTCCTCAGCAGGAAGCCAATCCTGTAGCCAGCAGGGATGGTGGCGCTGACAGCGTGCTTCTCGTATTTTACCGCCCCGTAGGCTAATTCGGCTTTCTTCGTGATCGCCTTGGTGCCGGTGTATTCCTCCATGTACCACTTTACGCGATCGTTGTCGCCCAGGCTTTTATCCGTTGATACTCGTTTGCTGTCCTTCACACCGAGGTCTGTACCTATACACTTGCTGTTGTCCTTCCAGATGTAGCAGTGGTCGCCTGCATCCTCCAGCGTGTAGGCGCCTTTCTTTGCCTTCTCCAGGTCTGTGCTGTATATCGTGGCATAGGCGCCATCGGGGCAGAGGAACTGCTGTGAGCCTACGTTATAGAGTACGACTTTGCCGTTCGGATCCTTGAAGATCTGCCATAACTGGTTGGCAATGTTATCTGCATTATCGTCATACTTTGTTGCTAACTTGTCAGACTTGTTATCTACTTTTCCGAGATACGACAGATAGTAGTCTTCATTCTTCAGCTGCTGGCCGTTACGGAACCTATAGAGCTTGTTGTCAGTCGTAAACATGACATTCTGATATTCCGTTGCTGCCATCAGTTCGTTGGGATCGCCATAGAAGGGCAACAGGTATTCGTAGTTGTTGAAGAACTCGTTACTGTAGCTGCCTGCCGAATGGGAGCATTCGAAAGCCTTGAATTTGGGGATGGCTTTCAGATAGTCCAGCTCCGACATAGAGGATGGGATATCGGAGGGCTTGTAGTAATAGTAATACAGCTGACACTGTTTGTATTCATTTGAAGCCATCAGCACCGGAATCACGGTGATCGGGTGGGAGCCGTCGCTGGTCAGGTGGTTGTTGGTAGAGGAGATGACACCACTGTTGCGGACGGAGTTCATGTTGTCTTGCTTCTTTGTACCGGTGACACCTCGTCCCAGGAATCTGTTGAAGATGTCGTTCAGCATCTCTGCCTCGTCAGGGTCGATGGCGTCAATCTTGCGCTGCAGCTGTCGGCGCCCTTTGTCGAGGGTCCAGTCGCCTATCGTCAGGTTGTCTTCTGCCACTTTCCACAGGCGGTCGTTCTCCCAGCCGGAATTCTCCCAGATGGCGATACCACCGTTTGCCACCTCTGCTCTCAGGTCTTGGTTGCCTGAGGCTACGGCATCGTTGGCCTTGATGGTGCGGAGGGCATTGAGCGACACCTCCGATTCAGCATATTTCAGTTTGAGGGCGCTGACATCGGGATTGCCGCCGTCAGCTCTGGTCATCGCTCTTGTCGAAGCCTTTGAGGCGAAGCTCACTTGGCTTTCGCCGATGTTGAAGCCTTTGACATAATAGTAACCATTGCTGTTGACACAAGCCGCTATCAACCGTGTGTAGACATTGGGAGCCTCATAGGAAAGTGTTACCACATCACCATTCTGAGCCGCTATTTCGTTGAGCACGGTAGCTTCTTCATTAAAGAATGGTGATTCGGTCAGAATCTGCACTTTAACGATGTCGTCCATGTCGGCATCGGCCGTGATGGTGACGCTGCCCGTCTGAATGGACGACCAAGTCTGACTTGGGTCGATTGTGACACCGAGGGTCGTTTCTGCGTTGGCTTTGACTAATTCCTGATTAACCTCTGTCCTTGCGGTCTCAAAGTCAATCTTCTCTGTACATGCTGTAAGCATTAACGCAGATGAAAGGAATAGATATTTACACTTCATAACTTAAAAAACTAAACTAATTATCGGCTGCAAATATAACGTTTTTACATTACATATTGGGATGATGTGTCGAAAAATTGATGTAATTTAACCAAGTTTCACAGTTCGACGGTGATTTTTCCGTTTATTTGCCTTCCTGTCAAATAGTTTGGTACGGCCCACTGGCGGTTGGTAACATCGGTAACCCAGTAGTAGCTGTTGACGTTGGAGATGCCGAACAGGTTCAGACAGTCTACACCTATCCAGATGTTCTTGATGGTCTTGCCCTCTTTGAGTGCGCGGAAGCTCATTCCGATGTCGGCACGTTTGTAGGCCGGGGCTCGGAACTGTTGCTGTTCGAGTCCACGGTGCGGAGGACCAAAGGGCAGGCCATCGGCAAAGGCCAGACGGAGCGTCATCTTCCAACGGTCGGTGCCTGGGAAATAATCGGTAAAGTGGAGGTTGATGGCATATCGCTGGTCTGTCGGAGTGGGAATCCACTGGCCGTTGTATTTCTGCCGCATACTCATCAGAGAGAATGTAAGCCAGGAGTCTGTCCCGGGCACAAACTCACCGTATAACTTCAAGTCCAATCCTGTGGCATAACCTGAACATAGGTTTTCTCCGAAGTACGTAATCTTCACATTCTGAACGTTATACGGAATAAGGTTTGATAAAGCCTTGAAGTATGCCTCGGCCGAGAACTTGAAGGGGCGGTTGAGCATTTTGAAGCGGTAATCCATCGCTGCGATGAACTGCAGGGAGCGCTGGCTCTTGATATTCTCGTTCAGAACGGCGCGGGTGATAGCGTCCTGTGTCACCGTGTCACGCATCTCTTTATAGAAGGGGGCCTGATAATACAGTCCTGTGGCGAAGCGGAAGGTGAAGTCGTGGTTGAAGGCGGGCACAAGGGCCAGTGAGGCTCTGGGTGAGACGATGGTCTCTTTGTTGAACGACCAGTTGGCAAGTCTTACACCATAGTTCAGTGTGAAGAAGTTGTCCCCCTTGTTGAAATGGTAGGTGTCTTGTATGTATGCCTCGATACGATGGCTCTTTGCATCGTTCTTGGCCGACAGCGTATAAATCAGATCCAGGCGGTCTGCTGTGTGGGGGATGGAGTAACCGCTGGAATCACGCATTTCGTATTCCCGTGAGGTCTCAGTAATATGCTCGGTCTTGTAGGTGAAACCTGCCTCGATGTCGTGGTGGCGTGTCTTGTGCGTGCCCATCAACTTGAAACTCACCACGTCGGCGGTCAGGTAGTTCCGGGCGTGTTCCATATATGTTCCTACGCCGAGGTTCTCGCTCGACTGGGAGTCGTCCAACCAATATTGTCCCATGATGTCATAGGTCTCTTTCTCCTTGGTGTGGAAGGCAGATGCCAGAAACTTGATCTTGGTGGAGTCTCCGAACGAGCGGGTGATAGAGGCGGTGCCGAAATAGGTTCGGAACACATCCTTCTCCTGTCCGTCGAAATAAACCTTAAATGATTTGGCGTCGGCAAAAGTTCCGAACGTGGTCTCTCGCGACTCAGGCGTGAAATTGTAATGGTTCTCGGAGATGTATCCAATCAGGTTTACTTCCCATCTCTTGTTGGGCGTGTAACTGATATATGTCTGATAATCAAGAAAGTTTGGCTGATACTCTCCACTTGTTTCGAGGGAACCTAACAGATACCTGTTGGTCTTGTACCGGAGGCCGTGGCTCATCGCAAAAGTCTTGTTGCCATAGCCGAAATAGCCGCTGGCACCGAGCAGCGACCCCGTGATGGTGCCCTCCATCCGCTTGGGTTTTCGGTAGGTGATGTCCAGTGCCGACGACATCTTGTCGCCGTACTTCGCAGCAAAGCCGCCCGTCGAGAAGCCGATGCTCTCGACCATGTCTGAATTGATGATTGACAGGCCTTCCTGCTGTCCGCTGCTGACGAGTAGTGGCCTGTATATCTCCACACCATTGATATATACCGAGTTCTCGTCGAACGAGCCGCCGCGTACATTGTACTGCGACGACAATTCGTTGTGTGTCGACACGCCGGCCTGCTGTTGGATGAGTTCCTCTACGGCATTGCCCGTTATCGAAGGCACAATCTTCAGGTCTTTCGTGTCGAGTTGTTCCGTCTGGGTGGTCTGCCGCCGGCGTTCCGTGACGGTGATTTCCTGCAGTGCCTCCATGGGGTACATCACGATCTGAACGGTCATCTTACCCTTCGGGCGTCTGAACACCCGCTTCCTCGGACCGTAACCCACCATCGAAAACCTGACTTCGACAGAGTCGGCACTATGCAAGTCTATGGAGAACTCACCCTTCAGGTTAGTCATTGCCACCTTTCCCTGGGCAAGGCATGAGACGGTCACCAGTTCCAACGCCTGACCGTCTTCATCGATGACTTTACCTTTTAATGTGAAATCATCAGCCATCGCGATAGAACCCGAAAGTACCATCACCAACAGACACAGATATCGCGCTAATATATGTTTCATCAAGAATAATAACGTTTTAATCGTCCTTTTATTGCATTTTGCCAACTTTTGCGAACCGTTTTGCCTTTTGCGAACTATTGCGAACGAAAAGTTTTGGTCGTTTCGTTTTTTTTTCGTACTTTTGCGCTATGATTCACGAAATGCTCATAGGAATACTCGTTTATGCGGTGCAGGAGCGCTTGGAAAAGGTACGTGCGCTGCAAGAGTTACAACAGTCTCTTCCAAAGACTGGGATGGCTTTGTTCTTTCGCTTTAGTTATAAATCATAAATAGGAAATGGATATGATTGAGTATTTAGCACAACACTTGTGGCAGATGTGGGCGGTGATAGCCGTCGTCTGTCTTATTTTGGAACTTACGGCGGGTGACTTCTTCATCATCTGCTTCTCCATTGGTGCGTTCTTTACAGCCTTGGCTGCCGTCTGTGGATTAGGGTTCTATTTGCAACTGCTGGTCTTCGCTGTCTTCACGTTGATCAGCCTCTTCTGGGTGCGTCCCTTTGCCCAGCGTTATCTGCACAAGGGCGAGGACAATCGTGTGAGTAATGCCGATGCGCTGATGGGCCGTCAGGGTAGGGTGGTCGAGACTGTCAAGGCCGATGGTTTCGGGCGTGTACAGATCGACGGCGACATCTGGAAAGCCGTCACCAACGGGCCTGTTGATATTCCAGAAGGCAGCAATGTCCGTGTCATCGGTCGCGAGAGTACTATCATTACAGTAGAATCATTAGGTATTGAAAAATAAACATTAATCATTATAAATTTAATTATGGACATTATGACTTATGTACTTATTGCCATTGTTGTTTGCGTAATCTTGTTCGCGAAGATGGCACTTGTGATCATCCCACAGTCGGAAACCAAGATCGTTGAGCGTCTGGGACGCTATTATGCTACCCTCCGTCCAGGTATCAACATCATCATCCCGTTCATCGACCGTGCTAAGTCGATCGTCGTGCTCAACCACGGCCGTTATCAGTATTCCACGACTATCGACCTGCGCGAACAGGTCTACGACTTCCCCAAGCAGAATGTGATTACGAAGGATAACGTTCAGACTGAAATCAATGCGCTGCTTTACTTCCAGATCGTCGATCCCTTCAAGGCCACATACGAGATCAACAATCTGCCTAACGCTATCGAGAAGTTGACGCAGACGACGCTGCGTAATATCATCGGTGAACTGGAACTTGATGAGACACTGACTTCTCGTGACACGATTAATAAAAAGTTGAGTGCAGTGCTTGATGATGCTACCGATAAATGGGGCGTAAAAGTTAATCGTGTGGAACTGCAGGATATCACACCTCCGGATTCTGTCCTCACCGCTATGGAGAAGCAGATGCAGGCCGAGCGCAATAAGCGTGCCCAAATCCTGACCTCCGAGGGCCAGAAGGCTGCTGAGATTCTCGCTTCCGAGGGTGAAAAAACAGCCATCGTCAACAAGGCCGAAGCCGCCAAGCAGCAGGCCATTCTTGAGGCAGAGGGAGAGGCTCAGGCACGTATCCGCAAAGCAGAAGCGGAGGCCAAGGCCATTGAACTGATTTCAGAGGCTGTAGGCAAATCGACCAACCCCGCCAACTATCTGCTGGCTCAGAAATATATCCAAATGATGCAGGAACTGGCAGAGGGAGACAAGACGAAAACAGTCTATCTGCCTTATGAGGCCACCAATCTGTTAGGTTCTATTGGAGGCATCAAGGACCTCTTCAAGTCTGAATAAAAGTTGCATGAAGAATTAAGAATTGAGAAAATTGCCCCTCTTTGGATATTTTCTTAATTCTTAATTCTTAATTTTTAATTTATTATTGTACCTTTGCACCCGATTTTGAAATTTGACTGTATGGTACACAATATTTTCAAAGGGCTTGGTATCGCTCTTATTACTCCCTTCAAGAATGATGGCGCTGTGGATTACGAAGCCCTGATGCGGTTGCTCGATTACCAGTTGGACAATGGCGCAGATTTCTTCTGCATCCTCGCTACTACTGGTGAGACTCCGACTTTGAACCGTGAGGAAAAACAGAAGATTAAGGATCTCGTTGTAGAGAAAGTCCGTGGTCGTGTGCCTATCTTGATGGGCTGTGGCGGCTATAATACGGCAGAAGTCGTAAATGAACTCAAGACGGGCGATTTTAGGGGCATCAACGGTATCCTTAGTGTTTGTCCCTATTATAATAAGCCTTCTCAGGAAGGACTCTACCAGCATTTCAAGGCTATTGCCGCAGCGACCAATCTGCCTGTGGTGCTCTATAATGTGCCTGGTCGAACTGGTGTCAACCTCAAAGCGGAGACAACTGTCCGTCTGGCTCGTGACTGTCAGAATATTGTGGCCATTAAGGAGGCAAGTGGTAATCTGGAACAAGTGGATGAAATCATCAAGAATAAACCGCGCGATTTCGATGTCATTTCTGGCGACGATTCCCTCACGTTTCCGATGATCAGTTGCGGTGCGGTCGGGGTTATCAGTGTTATCGGCAATGCAATGCCTAAGGAATTCTCGAAGATGATTCGACTGCAGATGCGAGGCGAATACGACCCTGCTCGCAAGATTCATCATCGTTTTACTGATCTTTTCTCCCTGCTCTTTGTCGACGGTAACCCTGCGGGTGTTAAGGCCATGCTTTCAGAGATGGGCTTCATCCAGAACGTGCTTCGTCTGCCTCTGGTTCCGATGCAAATTAAGAACCGTCAGCGTATGTCTGAGATTCTGAAGGAACTGAAAATCTGATGGACCGCTCAATTATTCATGAGATATCGCCCCTCATGGGCAAGGACGTCCTTTATATCGCCGACAGACGAAAAAAGGAGTTTACATACCCTATCCACAATCATCAAGTCTATGAACTTAACTTCGTGGAACATGCCGCTGGTGTGCGCCGTATCGTTGGTGATTCCAATGAAGTGATAGGTGATTTCGACCTTGTACTTATCACGGGACCTGATCTCGAACATGTCTGGGAGCAGAATACCTGCACAAGCGACGATATCCGTGAGATCACCATCCAGTTTGACATCAATTTCGGCGACGGTACCATTTTCGACCGTAACCCGTTTAACTCGATGAAGAAGATGATGGTTGAGGCGCAGAAAGGGCTCGCTTTTCCGCTCGACGCCATCATGAAGGTGTATCGCGAACTCGATACCCTCAGTAGCATCAAGGACGGATTCTATGCCTTCACTCAGTTTCTTACCATACTCTATGAATTGTCTAAGTGTGAAGGTGCCAGGGCATTGTCTTCTACAAGTTTTGCCAAGATCGAAATGCCAAGTGATAGCCGTCGGGTGCATAAGGTGAAGACCTTTATCGATGCTCATTACCGTGAGGAGATACGTCTTTCGCAGTTAGCAGACATCGCAGGTATGAGCGACTCTTCCTTCAGCCGGTTCTTCAAGTTGCATACAGGCCGTAATCTCAGTGAGTATATTATCGATCTCCGTCTGGGGCATGCCTGTCGTCAGTTGGTTGACAGTAGCCGCACTGTTGCTGAAATCGGCTATAGTTGTGGCTTTAACAACCTCAGTAACTTCAACCGTATCTTTAAGAAGCGCAAGGGATGCAGTCCGTCAGAATTTCGTGAAAACTATCATAAAACACGGGTAATTATATAAGATTATTCCTTAATTTGAAGTTTTTTTCAAAAAAGTCAATGAAATATTTGGCAGATTCAAAAATAGTTCGTACCTTTGCACCCGCAAAAGAAAAAAGGAGGCTCCCTAGCTCAACTGAATAGAGCATCTGACTACGGATCAGAAGGTTGTGGGTTTGAATCCCGCGGGAGTCACAAGGAAAGCATCTATAGTCTGAAAAGATTATAGATGTTTTTCTTTTCTATGATTTATCCATTAAAAATTTGGATGGTAAATAAATAATGTGTATCTTTGCAGGCAAAAAGGGAATAAGTCGTGTAAACCTCTGAAGGTATGAAAATGAGGCTTCTGCTCACACGGATGGCAATAGTGTTGACTTGCCTGATAACTAGTCTGCGGTTACAAGCAGGAGAGTTCCGATTCTATGTGTATAACGCCTCTAATGGCTTGGCCGACAACAGCGCACAGACTATCTATTGCACGAAGACAGGACGGCTGGTCATTACGACGATGGGGCAGATCAACTTCTTCGACGGAAACAGTTTTACCTATATTGATCCCACTAAGGAAAACACCTACGCACTTTCCAACTATCACGGCTACAGTCATCTGTACTTCGATCGCTATCATCACCTGTGGCTTAAAGACCGCAACAATGTGACTTGCGTAAACTTGACTACCGAGCGTTTCGTTGATTCGGTCAAGGATGTGTTTGAAGGGTTTGGCTGCAACGAGAAAGTTACTGACCTCTTTGTGGATCAGACGAGTGTGGTGTGGTTGTTGACAGAGCACGGACTTTACAACGTGGCGACAAAGCAGACTTATCCTGTGCGTAGCGGTAGAAACCTGCAGGACATGGAACTTTGTGATGAACGCTATCTTCTTTTGTTCTATGACAATGGCTTGTTGGATATCACCGACTTAGAAATGGGGAAGAAGATATATTCAGGTCGGCCGTATGACGAGGAAGAGTCGAAGCAATATGAAAGTTCGTCTCTGCAAAAAGCCATCGGTGATACCATCTATCAGTTACGTAATGGTCAGGATGCGGGCGTTCTGCTGCGTTTCGACATCGGTCAGCAGACGTGGAAAACAATTCTGAAGACACCTTACTTCCTGAGTAATATTATCGAGCATGAGGGCATGCTATTTATCCCCTCTGCAAAAGGATATTGGACGTACGACCTGAAGACGGAGCAGTTGGAACACGTCGTGGAATTGCAGATGGCCAATGGTGGGAAGTTATTAACAGACATTAATGCCATGGCGTTTGACAGACAAGGTGGTTTGTGGGTTGGAACAGCAAAACGTGGCCTGCTCTATTCCAGACCCTTGATGGCACCTTTTAAAGTGTATGGGCTAGAGGCCGGTCGGGCGCAAGAACTCATTACACTGATGGATAAACTGCCACCTTCCCAGACGAACTATCATCATCGACCTGCTAATTGTGTGTTCCGTGACTCTCGAGGCTGGTCTTGGGTCGGTACGTCGGCAGGTTTACAACTGTATCGTAAAGAGTCTGACCAGTTACCGGTAATCTATACTCATTCCGATGGTTTGTTGAGCAATGTCATTCATTCAATTGTTGAGGACGGGATGCACAATATCTGGGTGGGCACGAGTTACGGTGTCAGTTGTCTGCTCTTTAAAGATGATCAGTTGCGCTATGTAAACAGTTACAGCCAGTGGGACAATGTTCCCAACGAGTCATTCGTCAACGGCAAGGCCCTCAGACTGCCCGATGGCACTATTACGATGCAGATGCTTGACCATGTGATTGAATTCAATCCCGATAAGATGGGTACTATTGCTGAGGGTGTGTCGTACGACATCCATCCCAAACTTATTCGTGTGATGGTCAATGGCAATAACTTGCATACTGGAGAGGAACTCGACGGGAAAGTCATCCTTGATAAGGCTATCCCACGCACATCGGAGATCAACCTCAACTATAACCAGAATTCAATAACGCTGACCTTCTCCGCCCTGAATTATTTCCGCCCACAACAGACCTATTATCGTGTCCGTATCAATGGGTTGGATAATACCTGGCGCGTGCTCACCAACTACAATTCTGGTGGTCTGGTCGATTCGCGTGGCATGCTGCACTTGCCGATGGTGGCACTGAAGCCCGGATCTTATACAGTGGAAGTGCAGTGCTCGATGATTCCAGATGTTTGGGAGTCGGAACCTTATGAGTGGGTCGTCAATGTGAATGAACCTTGGTGGCGTACAAAAGGTGTCACGTGGATTTACATGCTGCTATTCATTGTCTTGCTGGGCGTGAATACCTATTATTATATGCGCAATGTCAGTATGCGGGCAACCCGCAGTACCCAAGAGAGGGGCATGGTCAGGCAAATCCGCATCTTTGCTGAGCATTGCAGTCAGCAACAGGTGGTATTGCTCGAACCGGTGCCCGAGGAATATATGGGTATTGAGAATGGTCGATCTCTGAATGCCTTGACGCCTGAGTTTATCGCTACGATGGAAAAAATTATTCCGACAGTACTCCGGAAGGATGTTGATAAACTGACCATGCGCGAACTCAGTGCTGCTGCAAAGATGGAATTGAAACCGTTTTATCAGGTCATATTGGGCAATATCTTCAAGAGTCCTCGACCTTTGGCCAAGAGCCTGATGCTGAAGAAGGCAGAGGAACTGCTGACGATGACGGAGAAGGACATAGAGCAGATTGCAGCAGAGTGCGGATTCGTATCACCAAACTATTTCATCGCTACTTTTTACGGGAAGCATAAGATGACGCCTGAGATTTTCCGTCGTAAGAACAGTCATCTCAGGCAAAAGAATAATCTGTCACTTTGATTATATTTAGTTGAGGGTGATTTGCCCGAAAGCAGTCAGCCGCCAGGTCCTTCCACCTACCTCTTTAAAATAGATAAACGCCTGATAACGGTTTTCCGTCGGGTAGAAATTGCCCTCAGAGGGTAGAGGACGTCTTGTCCCTCTATTGTCTTCCCAAAGATACTGATAGGAATAGTATCCCTGCTTCTGTAGGATGGAAGCAGTATACATTCCTGTGTTTTCATCGTAGGTCATACGGTAGGTTTCGCTGTTTTCAGTCGTCCATTGACCGTCGATGACAATATATCCGTCGCTGACAGGATCAGACTTCAGCCGGTAGTTTATCCAGACATAGTCACTGATGATGTCGTTTTCGCGGTTGTCACTGTTGCGAATGTAAAATGCGCCATCGGCATCCTCATCGTAGAGGTAGTTCGGACGTGGCTCGCTGATGTAGGGGAATACCTGATAGTGGTCACCGTCCCAACGGATATAGTCGATACCCATTGTGGGGTGGGTGGGGTCAAGCACCTCGTATTTGCGGTACTCGTTGCCGGCGTCGAAGATGTATTCCATGGCATGGCTCCATTCCTGCCCGTTTTGGTTGACAAAGGCTGGTCGGACATTGCGCCGGCAGTTGTCCTCGCGTCCGTTTTGCATCACCACCGTTTGGATCTGTTCGTCTGGTCGCACCACGGAGTGATTCATGTAGCCAATGGACATGGATACCTGCTGATGGCGGCCGTTTGTGTCTTGATCGGTGTTCGTGGTGGCTGTCATAGAGAGTTGCATTGATTGTTCTGTCACCATGAACTCAACCGTCAGCACATCCTCGTCAGTGCCGTCCTCCTGAATGTGAAGGCGGTAGTTGCCGCTCATCTTCAGGTGACATTGGTCGTTGGGGAGCGAAAATTGATAGTGTGTGTATGGAACGGTCGTATTGATAGAGTGTTCATAGTCGTCGACGATGAGGTCATTGAAGCCGTTAAGCCAGTCGCTTTCAAACATTTCTGTTGCCGTGGTCCAGTCGGCCTCACAACGCTCAATGTGGCAGATGTAGCGATGGTAGTCGTGGGAAAGTTCGTCAAATCCGACGTACAGACGGTCGGCAGAGTTGAGTTTCATCACGGGCAACGACTGCCAGTTCTGGTTGACTACAACCTGCAGTGACTTCACCTGCGGGCTGTATATTTTATGAAATCCTGCTGCCGGCATGACTGCCAGCAGCAGGACTATGAGTATCAGTGTGAGTCGTCTCACGCTTATTCTCCCTTGATGGCTGCTACGCCAGGAAGCACCTTGCCCTCGATGGCCTCGAGCAGGGCACCACCACCAGTAGAGATGTAAGACACCTTGTCGGCCAGACCGAACTTGTTGACACAAGCAACAGAGTCGCCACCACCGATGAGAGAGAAGGCACCCTCAGCTGTAGCCTCGGCGATAGCCTCACCGATAGCGCGGCTACCGGCAGTGAAGTCGTCGCACTCGAACACACCGGCAGGACCGTTCCACAGGATGGTCTTGGCACCCTTGATGGCCTTGCGGAAATCGTCCTGAGAAGCGGGACCGGCATCAACACCCTCGAAACCGGCGGGCACCTTGTTGGCGGGGCAGGTGATGATCTCAGAGCCGGGCTTCACGGTCATCGTACCGAAGTCGAGGCCGTTGGTAGCCGTGCAGTCAGAGCCGAGCACGAGCTCCACACCGTTCTTCTTGGCAAGCTCCTCAACGCCCAGGGCTACATCGAGTTTGTCGAGTTCAACGATAGAATCGCCGATCTCACCATTGTGAGCCTTGGCGAAGGTGTAGGTCATACCACCGCAGAGGATGAGTTTGTCGACCTTGCCCAGCAGGTTCTCGATGATACCGATCTTTGAAGAAACCTTCGAGCCGCCCATGATGGCCACGAACGGGCGCTTGATGTTAGAGAGCACGTTGTCAACAGCCTGTACCTCCTTCTCCATCAGCAGACCGAGCATCTTGTTGTTGGCGTCGAAGTAGTCGGCGATGACAGCGGTAGAGGCGTGCTTGCGGTGAGCGGTACCGAAGGCATCCATCACATAGCAGTCAGCATACGAAGCGAGTGTCTTGGCGAACTCCTTCTGTCTGGCCTTCATGGCCTTCTTGGCCTCGTCGTAAGCGGGGTCGGTCTTCTCGATGCCCACGGGCTTACCTTCCTCTTCGGGATAGTAGCGCAGGTTCTCGAGCAGCAGAGCCTCACCCATCTTCAGGGCCTTGGCAGCGTCGGCAGCCTTGGCACAGTCGGGAGCGAATGCAACGGGCACACCCAGAGCCTTCTCCACAGCCTCACGAATCTGTCCAAGAGACAGTTTGGGGTTTACCTTACCTTTGGGCTTGCCCATGTGCGACATGATGATCGTGGCGCCGCCGTCGGCCAGGATCTTCTTCAGGGTGGGGAGGGCACCGCGGATACGGGTGTCGTCAGTAATCTTACCATTCTCATCAAGGGGTACGTTGAAGTCTACACGTACGATTGCCTTCTTACCGGCAAAGTTGAATTCGTTGATTGTCATAATTGTATTATTATTAATAATGTGAAAAACTTCGATTAAACGTGAGTGCAAAGATACTAATTTTCATTGAACATTAAACATTGAGCCTTGAACATTTATATTTTTTTTGCGTACATATGTAAATAATGTTAGGCGGAGTTAGCAAAAACTTGTGATTTTTGTGTACCTTTGCAGCCGAAATGAATAAAGACACCGTGATTATCTTGAGTGGTGGCATGGATTCCGTGACACTGCTTTACGACCAGCAGGACCGTATTGCCCTGGCTGTGTCGTTCGACTATGGCAGCAACCATAATGCGCGTGAGATTCCCTTTGCCCGTCTCCATTGCGAGCGGCTGGGCATCCGCCATATCGTCATCCCCCTGGAGTTTATGAGCCAGTATTTCCAAAGTTCGCTGCTTGCAGGGGCAGGCGCGATTCCCGAGGGCCACTATGCCGACGAGAACATGAAGTCGACGGTGGTGCCCTTCCGCAATGGCATCATGCTGTCGATAGCCGTGGGTATTGCTGAGTCGAATGGGCTGAAGTTTGTGATGATGGCCAATCATGGCGGCGACCATACCATCTATCCCGACTGCACACCGCAGTTTGTGAATGCCTTCGACGAGGCCGCCCGAGCCGGCACTTATATCAATGTGGGACTGTTGTCGCCTTATACTCATTGGACGAAGGCCGACATCGCCCGCCGTGGCAAGGAACTCGGCATCGACTATGCCGAAACATGGTCGTGCTACAAGGGTGAAGAAAAGCACTGCG